>Ga0163144_10001531_pt1 | contig 54453 bp, 26 predicted proteins | sample OliLak19BULKMAT1_FD_123175 | JGI IMG/M metagenome (GOLD analysis project Ga0163144, IMG submission 123175) | Freshwater microbial mat bacterial communities from Lake Vanda, McMurdo Dry Valleys, Antarctica - Oligotrophic Lake LV.19.BULKMAT1 | ecosystem: Environmental > Aquatic > Freshwater >... | reverse complement strand
GGACACCTTCCCGCGCACCGACCTGCTGCTGCTGCCGGAAACGCCCGGCATCGCGGTCGTCGAGCACCACCAAGTGGCTGCGATCACGCCTGCCGGTGCCGGCCTGGACGTGGCCTTCACCCCTGGCGCCGGCGCCCGCCACTTCGGCCACCACGGCGGCCTCGCCGATCCGGCCAGTCCCGCGCACCTGGCGGGCAGCGTAGCGAAGCAAGACGGCATCGCGCAGGTGCTGGCGTCGGTCGGTTCGGAAAGCAGCGCGGACATTCCGGGCACGGCGGCGTATATGACGCGGTTGCTAGGGGCGGCGGCGGTGATCGAGGGGACGTTCACCGACCCAGTGGCGCTGGCGGGAATATCGTTCCGCGGTGGGGATGTGCGCATTCTTGGGGTGGCAGCGCAGACGCATCCGTTCGGGGCGAGCGGCAATGGCAACAAGGCGAGGAGAAAGCTCTCAGATTTCGAGGATACGCTGCCTTGGCATTCTCGTGTCGGTCGCGCTGGGATCGCACTCAACGCGCTTTGCATTGCTCATGTCAATGGCTTTGACGTCACTGAACATGGCACTTCGGTGAACATCAACCTTTCCTCCAGCAAGGACATCGCAGCGATTCTTGCCGTCGACATCATGACGGCAGCCAAGCTCATAAAGATTCGCAGCTGGTCTGTCGCCGGGTTTCTGTCGCCTGGCGAACTGATCGATGCCATCGCGGCATCGTCTGTGTTCACCGAGTCCGAGCGCTTCGCTCTGCGCACTTCCCTGCCACGCATCCGTTGCGCATGGCCTAGGGATCAAACCAATCCGACTTGATATTTCCGATCTCATCGTAATGCAGGGCATCGATCCGGCCGGCCCGCTTCTCCAACTCCTCGCCGTCGGCCGACAGGTACTGGTGCGTGACGGCAAGGTCGTAGTTCAACTCGCTGATGATATTCGGGTCGAACGGATTGCCGCGGAGGTTCAGTTCCTTGAGATTGCGCAGAACCGGCGAATGGACGAGAGCTGAGGCACCGGCCTCGGTGATCTGGTTGTCGCAGAGATCGAGGCGTCGTAACCCGGCGAGCAACGGGCAGAGTGAGATGATGGCAGCGTCGACATGATTCAGCCCCGCATGATTGATGATCAGCGATATGGAGGACTGAAGCTCGGGAACCTGGAGGATATCAGCACGCCACCCCTTGGCTTCGACCAGGCACCAGTGTCTGACTGGGGCGAACAGCCGGATTTTCTCAGCGAAGTGGCAGAATGCCGACGCGCTCAGCGTGCATTCCTCGATGAAGCCGCGATGGAAGGAGCATTTCCCCGTCATCTGTGCGATGGGTCGCCGCCAATCCTCGCCGTGTTTCATCAGGAGGCCGTCTGCCAGCAGACTGGCGTCTGACACGTCCTGCCTTGGTCGCCCCTCCTTCTTCATCCTCGCCACCGTCAAACTCGCTCGGATGAATTCTGCCCGATCCGCATCCCCCAGCTTCTCGCGGTAGTCCGCATACGCTAATCGCGGCGCGTCGGCGTCGGGATCGGCGAGCACGGCGTCGAGCAGGCGTTCCTCGGTCTCGTCCATGGCGACGGCAGTGTGCGCGGGTCGCGCGGGGCGTCCATGGGTGTGGACGGGTCAGGCCGGAATCGGTCGAGCATCCGGCCGTATCGCCGGTGGCAGGGGGCACTGCAACCGTGGGCGGGCCGACTCCCCGTCGCTTCCATCCCGCTCCCCCGTTGTCACCCCATGCCGCCCCGCGACCCTGCCCGCATGACTGAACCCGATGGCGCCACGCTGCCCGTCAGCCGGCGCGAAGCTGAACTGGTGGCGCGGCTGGCCGAGACGCGGACGCGGCTGCTCGCTGAGATGCATCAGGTCATCGTCGGCCAGCATGAAGTGCTCGAACAACTGCTGCTGGCGGTGCTCTGCCGCGGCCATTGCCTGCTCGAAGGCGTGCCCGGCCTGGCCAAGACGGTGATGGTGCAGACGCTCGGGCAGGTCATCGATTGCTCGGTCAGCCGGGTGCAGTTCACGCCTGATCTGATGCCGTCGGACATCACCGGCACCGATCTCATCCAAGAGGACCCCGAGACCGGCCGCCGGCAGATGGAGTTCCTGCCCGGGCCGCTGTTCGCCAACCTGGTGCTCGCCGACGAGATCAACCGCACGCCGCCCAAGACCCAGGCGGCGCTTTTGGAAGCCATGCAGGAGCGCCGCGTCACCTGCCGCGGCCGCACCTATGAGCTGCCCGATCCGTTCTTCGTGCTCGCCACCCAGAACCCGATCGAGCAGGAGGGCACCTACACCCTGCCCGAGGCCCAGCTCGACCGTTTCATGTTCCTGATCAAGGTCGGCTATCCCTCGCACGACGAGGAGGTCGAGATCCTCCGCCGCACCACCGGCACCGTGCGGCCGATACTCAAGCGCCTGTTCACCGCCGCCGAACTGGTGCAGCTCCAAGAGCTGGTGCGCCAGGTGCCGGTCGCCGACCATGTGCTCGATCACGCCGTGCGTCTGGTGCAGGCGACGCGGCCGGGTTTCGGCGACGTCCCCGACGCCACCCGCTGGGTGCAGTGGGGCGCCGGCCCACGCGCCGGGCAGATGCTCATCCTCGGCGGCAAGGCGCGGGCGCTGCTGCATGGCCGCTTCCACGTCGCCGGCGAGGACCTCGCCGCCCTCGCGCGGCCAGTACTGCGCCACCGGCTCGTGCTCAGTTTCGCCGCCCAGGCCGCCGGCTTGTCGAGCGACGTCATCGTCGACCGCATCGTGGAGTTCCTGGCGGAATGAGGGCCGCTGTGATTGCCACAGTTGAGCGGTTGAGAAGTGAAGAGGTTGAGCGGCAGGAGAGGTGAGGAGATCCGTTCCATGCGGTTTCGCAGCCGGCGTTTGATCCAGCCTCTGTCACCTCTGTCACCTCTGTCACCACGTTCACCTCGCGTGCCGCTCAACTGCTCACCCTCTCCACCTCTCAACTTTCCCTCCCGCCGGCGAATCCTGACCTCCATGAAATCTCTGCGCCCCTAGCAGGCTGATGAAAAACTCCGTTCTCCATCAGCCTGCTGCCTTCGCGCTCCCCGGTGGCGACCTGCGGTCGCTATTTTCCCCGGGAAACGCGAAGGGAGCTCTTTATCCAGGGGGGCAGACGCCCCCCTGTAACCCCCCGCAGGCTGCTTTTTCAGCAGCCTGCTAGGACCATCCGTCTCCCCATGCCTTCCCCGCTTCCCCCCGACATCATCGAGCGCCTCGGCCGCCTCTCGATCGCGGCGCGGCAGGCGGTGGAGAGTGTGCTCGCCGGCGCCCACCGGTCGGTGCGGCGCGGGATGTCGGTCGAATTCGCCGGGCATCGGCCGTACCAGGCCGGCGATGACCTGCGCCGGCTCGATTGGCTGGTGTGGGCGCGCAGCGACCGCCTCGACGTGCGCCAGTACGAGGAGGAGACCCGCCTGCGCGCCACCCTGGTGGTCGATTGCTCGGGTTCGATGGGCTACGGCAGCGGCGGCGGCAAGCTCGCCTACGCCCGCCAACTCGCGGCGGCGCTCGGTTTCCTGATGGTGCGCCAGGCCGACGCCGTCGGGTTGGCGCTCTGCGACGCCACCTTGCGCGTGCATCTGCCGCCGGCCTCGACCATGGGCCATCTGCTCACCATCTTCGACCACCTCGAAGCGGCGCAGCCCGGCGGCACCACCGGTCTTGGCGAGGTGCTCGGCGCCCTCGCCGCGCGGCTGTCGCGGCGCGGCATGGTGGTGCTGATCAGCGACTGCTTCGACGATCCGGCCGCGCTGCTGCTGGCCCTGCGTTCGCTGCGCCATCGCCGTCAGGACGTGCGCGTCTTCCAGGTCGTCGATCCCGCCGAGGAGGGCTTTCCGCTGCGTGGCATGGTCGACTGTCTCGGTCTGGAAGGCGAGCCGACCCTGCGCGTCGACGGCGACCGCGTGCGCGCCTGGTACCTGCGCGCCTTCGCCGAGCACCACCGCCGCCTGGCCGAGGGCTGTCATGCGCTCGGTGTGCCGCTGGCGGTCATGCGGACCGATGAGGATCTGGCGCTGGCGTTGGCGCGGGCGCTGGCCGGGGCGGCGTCCGGCGGGCGCGCTGCGGCGCCGGGCGTCTCCGCTGCGCGCCCGGCGGTGGCCGGCGACGGGGTGGCCGGCCACCGCCGCCGGGCCGCCGCGGCGCCGCGCACGCCGCCGGACGTCGAGGCCGGGCGATGATCGAGCTGCTGAATCCCGCGCTCGCCGCCGGTCTGCTCGCGGCGGCGGCGCCGCTGGCCATCCACATCGCCCATCGCCGGCGGGCGCGGCCGGTGGGCTGGGGCGCGATGCGCTTCCTCGCCGAACTGCTGACCGCGCGCCGGCATCGCCTGGCGCTCGAACGCTGGCTGCTGCTCGCCCTGCGCACGGCTGCGCTGCTCACCCTGGCGCTGGCGCTGTGCCGGCCGGTGCTGGTGCTGGCGGCGCCACCCGGTGCGGCGCTCACGCGCAGCGGCGCGGTGGCGGCGGTGCTGATCATCGACGACAGCCAGTCGTCCGGCGCCGGTCGCGACGAACCGGCGCTGGCGGCGGTGCGCCGGCTGGCGCACGCCTACCTCGCTGGCCTGCGCGAGGGCGACGAGATCAGCGTGCTCATCCGTTCGAGTCTCGGCCAGCCGGCTGCCGATCCGCTGTTCGACCGCGCCGCCGCCGCCGCGCTGATCGACGCCGTGCAGCCTACCGCCGTGGCCAGCGACATGCCGGCCCTGATCGAGGCCGGCCTGGCGCAGTTCGCCCGCCACCTCAATCCCAGCGCCGAGCTGGTGCTGTGCAGCGATGGCTGCCGCGATGGCTGGGACAGCGACGATCGGGCGCGCTGGAACGACCTGCGTCGGCGCCTGGGCGGCGGCGCGCGCGGCCGCCCGGCGCTGATCGTGCTCGATCCCGCCCCCGGGGCGTCGGCGGCCAACCTGGCGGTGGCCAGCGTGCGCCTCGACCGTGGTCTGGTGCCGGCCGGTCGGCCGGTGGGCATCCGCGTCGAGGTCGCCCACTACGGCCGCGCGCCGGTGCCGAAGGCGTTGCTGCGGCTGGCGGTCGACGGCCGCGTGGTCGGCGAGCGCACGGTGGCGGTGGGCGCCGGCGGCCGCCAGGAGTTCGCCTTCACCCACACCTTCCCGCTGCCGGGCAGTGCCGTGATCGAGGCTGCGCTCGATGGCGCCCATGACGTGCTGCCCGCCGACGATCGCCGCGCCCTGGCGGTGGAGGTCGAACGCAGCGTGCCGGTGCTGCTGGTCGAGGGCACGCCGCCGCCGCCGGGCGACCCGCTGGCCGGCAGCCTCGGCCTGGCCGCCGCCGCGCTCGATCCCGGCGGCACCGGCGGCGATCTCTTCAAGGTCGATCGCATCGCCCCCGCCGACCTTGCCGAGCACGACCTGCGCGGCTGCCGGGTGGTGGTGCTCGGCGATCTGCCGGGTCTCGACCGCGCCGGCGTCGCCGCCATCGAGGCCTTCATCGTCGCTGGCGGCGGCGTGCTGGTCGCGCCAGGTCCACGCACCGATCTCGAACTCGCCAACCGCCACTGGGCGCGTGGCGGCCACGGTTTCCTGCCCGCTGCCTTCGCCGAACTGGCGGTGCCCGACCGTCCGGCGCTGCCCGGCTCAGCGGCACTCGGCCACATCGCCTTCGTCGCCTTTCCCGCCCGCGCCAGCGAGGCCTGGCGCGATGCGCGCGTCTTCCGCTACGTCCGTCTCGATCCGGTGCAGGCGCGTTCAGCCGAGGTGCAGCGGCTGCTCACCCTGGACAACGGCGACGCGCTGGTGGTCGAACGCCGGCGTGGCATGGGCAAGGTGGTGCTGATCACCACCAGTCTCGACCGCTCATGGACCGACCTGCCGGCGCAGGCCGCCTACGTACCGCTGCTGCGCGGGCTGGTGTCGTACCTGGGCAGCGTGGTGCTGCCGCCGCGCAACCTGCGCCCCGGTGAACGCATCGTCTACTGTCCCGGTGCGCGCCCAGGCACGGCCGCGCTCGCCGGTCCCGACGGCGGCGCCCTGCCGCTGACCGAGGACACCTGGGAGGGCCAGCGCGCCCTGCTCAGCGAACCGCTGGCGATACCAGGCGGATACGTCCTCGACGAACGCAGCGGCGAGCGTCGCACGCGTTTCGCGGTGGCGCCGGTACCGGCCGAGTCACGGCTCGAACCCTTGCGCGACGACGACCTGCGCGCCGCCCTCGGCGACCTGGTGGTGCACCGCTACAGCACCGCCGACCACATCGCCGCCGCCACCAGTGGCGAACGCCCCGCCGTCGAACTGTGGCCATGGCTGGTGGTGGCCTGCGTCGCGCTGCTGCTCGCCGAGACCTGGTGGTGCCGCGCACTGGCGCGCGCCGAGCGCGTGGTGGCGGGGTAGGCTGGTCAGTCGCTCACCAGGCACGGCCGTCCTGGCAGGCGTTCCAGCACGCTGACCACCAGTTGCCAGGGCGGCAGGGTCACGAACTGGCGATCAAAGGGGTCGAGGCCGCGCGCTCCCGTCATGGCGTGCCACGCCGCGTAGCGTCGCGCCAGGTCGTCGAGCGTCGGCCGTTCGCCGCCGGCCAGGCGACAGCACCAGGCGGCGGCGCAGAGCGCTCCGCGCGCCAGAGCGGCGTCGAGCGGCCAGCCGCTGCGGCGCAGGTCGACGATGACGTCGCCGCGGTCGGCGCGCACGCGAGGCCGTTCCGGCTCATCGGCATCCACGTCCAGGAAATGCCGCGGTCCGAGCAGGCAATCGGGCAGATCAGCCAACTGACGTATCGGCAGCGGCCAGGCACCACCGGGTACGGATCGCCGTCGCGGCAGCAGCCGCCGGACGGCAGCGGTGGCCGGCGACGGCTGGAAACGGTCGAGCCGGATGACGCGGTCGGCGGCAGCCAGGACCTGGGCGTTGGCGCCGACGGCGAGCACCACGGCGATGCCGTGCGCCGACAGGGCGGGCAGCACGTCGACCAGGCAGGTGGTGTCCGCCAGTCCCGCACCGAGCAACCGGCGCATGGCCGGATCGACGGCGACGAAATTGCCGGCGGCGGCGTCCTCGTCGATGAGCAGCAGCCGGCAGCCGGCGGCAATGCCTTGCAGCGTGCTCGCCGCCATGCTGGTGGCGCCCGAGGCGCGGCCGGTCGAGAACGCGGCGGCGTGGCCGCCGGGCAGCCGACGGAAGAAGGGGCGCAGGTCCATCGCCTTGATCGACCGGCCGTCTTCGGCGTGCACGGTCAAGGCGCTGTCGGCGCACACCACCAGTTCGCGACCGTCGCCGGGACGATGGTCGTCGCGGCCGGCGGCGATGGCTTGCAGCAGGGTGCTCTTGCCGTGATAGGGGGCGCCGACCAGGGCGGTGACGCCGGTGCGCAGCCCGAGGCCACGGATGCGTCCAAGCGGACCGAGATCGATGGTGGTCGCCAGTGCGCGCGGGCAACGCAGCCGACGGCAGAGCGGGTCGGCAACGCCGTCAGCTGTGCGTGCCAGGCGGGCGCCGTCGCCGAGGAAGGCGACCAGGCCACGTCCGGCCAGGGCGGTGCGCAGGGCGCGCTGGACGCGCACGGCCTGGCGCAGGGCGCGCAGTTCGACGCCGGGGCGCGGCGCCGCCAACGTGGCGAGCAGCGCATCGGCGCGACGCAGGAAGCGCGCCAGGCGCCGCCCGTCGCAGCACATCCCGGCCAGCGGCCAGCGCAGGTCGAGGCGCAGGCACAACGTCGCCGGTCGCCCAGGTCGACGGTCGATGAACGCGGCATTGCCGGCGCGCACCGCCGGACCGCGCGGCATGGTGTCGGCGTCGACCGGGCAATCAGTGAGCAGATCGCGCCAGCAGCGACCCAGCGCCCAATCAGCGGTGGCCTCGTCGTCGGCGGGGTCACGGCCGATCAGCCCGGCGGATTCCGCCAGCAGCCAGCAGGCGACGCCGTCGCCATCGGGCCGCGGCTCGCAGGCGATGACGCCCGCGCGCAGCCGCCAGGCGCCCAACGCCTCGCGCCAGGCGCCCGGCCCCCAGCCATCGATACGACGCAGCGTCGCCAGCAGGTCGCGGCGCCGACCAGGCGCGGCGGGGACGGGATCGCAGGGCGTCGCGGACATGGCCGCACGCTAACAGGCGGCTGAAAAAGCAGCCTGCGGTGGTTAGGGGGGCCGTAGGCCACCTGAAGCGGTAAAAGGAGCTGGCGTGCAGTCGTCCGCCGCTCCCCAATGCCAACCCTCCACCAGGTTCCCCAGCTCCCCCTGGCGCCGAAGGCGGATCGGTGTCATTGATACCAGGCAGACCCATGTTCCCTAGCGACGCATCAACTCATTCCGTTCCCTATTCCTGCACGGTGGCGGACGGCGCGCTGACCATCGTCATCCTTCCCGAGTTCGACCTCACCACCCTCTATCAGGATTGGACCCGGGACCTGCTGGCCAGCCAGCCCGGCCCCTGGCGCGAGGTGCGCATCGATCTCAGCCGGAGGGGGCCGATGCCGTCGATCTTCTTCGCCGGTCTGCTCCAACTGCATGCAACCTGGACGCGCGGCGGCGCCGCGGCGCTGGTGCTGCATCATCCCGATCCCAACGTCATCCAGGGTCTGGAACGCATGCGCTTGGCGCAGCTTTTCCGCATCGAGGCGCGCACGGCCCCAACCGACGACGAACGCGATCTGATCGGCGGACGCTCGTTCATCCATCCTTCGATCGCCTCGCTGGCCGGGCGCATCACCGCGCTCGGCGATGCCGACGATCCGGTCACCCGCGACGCCCTGCGCCGCGCCTGCGTGCGCAAGCTGCGCAAATACCGGCAAAAGGACTATCTCGCCGGTTTCGCCGAAGGCACCGTACGCACCGAAGCGCTGCGCCTGTGGGAGATGGTCGACGCGTTCGCGCGCCAACGGACGCTGACCACACCGTGACCGCGGCGCGCTCCGCGCGCGCGACTTGACCGTTGTCCCCACCCTCCTGGCTTGCCACCATGCGCCCCGCGGAGGATGCATGGCTACTCTGGGAATCGCGCTGATCGGCTGTGGCGGCATCGCCTTGGCCAACCACCTGCCCGGTTTCGCGCTGTGTCCGGACGTGCGCGTGACCGCGCTCTGCGACCGCGATGCGGCGGTGCTCGAACGCGCCCGGTTGGCCAGCGGGGTGGCATTCGCCAGCACCGACCACCGCGCCGTGCTCGGGCGCGACGACGTCGACGCGGTGGTGATCGCGACCCCCAACGCCGCGCATGCCCCGCTCGCCTTCGACGCCATCCGCGCCGGCAAGCACGTGCTCTGCGAAAAGCCCATCGCCATGGACCTGGCCGAGGCCGTGCGCATGTGGCAGGCGGCTGAAAGCGCGGGCGTGCGCCACATGACCGCCTTCACCTACCGCTTCGTCCCGGCGATGGCGTGGATCGCCCATCTCGTCGCCAGCGGCGCCGTCGGTCGCATCTGGCATTTCCGCGCCCAGCGTTTCCAGGACTGGGGCCGGCGCGACCTCGGCTGGCGGCAGATCGCCGCGCAGGCGGGCAGCGGCGAACTCGGCGACATGCTTTCGCACCGTCTCGATTTCGGCCACCTGCTGGTCGGTCGCCTGGCCCGGCTGACCGCGCAGGTCCGCCGCTTCGTGCCGGTGCGCGGCGCCCACGTCAATGAACTCGACGACTGGGCGGGCGTGCTCGGCGAGTTCGCCAGCGGTGCCACCGGGGTGTGGGAGAGCAGCAAGCTCGCCACCGGTCGCGGCGAGGGCGGCGTTTCGCGCGACTGGTGCGAGGTCAACGGCGACGAAGGTACGCTGATCTACGAACTGTCGCGGCCGTGGGAGATCCAGCGCGGTCGCGCCGGCGGATCGCAACTGCGTACCGAGAACGTGCCCGACGCCTTCCTCAAATGGCCGGGTTCGCCCCGTGATGCCCGCGCCGGCGATCCGCTGGTCACCTTCCGCTACGACCAGGACTTCGAGTTCGTCTCTGCCATCCGCGAGCAGCGGCCGTGCCGGCCGTCGTTCCGCGACGGCGTCGCCGCCCAGGCGGTGATGGACGCGGTGCTCACCGCCGGGCGCACGCGCACCTGGGTCGATGTCCCCGAGATCGCCCTGCCCGCGACTGCGGCTGCTGCCCGTGGTTGAGGTCGCGCTGGTCACTGGCGCCGGCAGCGGCGTCGGCCGCGCCGTGGGGCTGGCCTTGGCGCGTCGCGGCTGGCGCGTCGCCCTGGTCGGCCGCCGCGCCGATGCCCTGCGCGCCACCTTGGCGGCGCTGTCCGCCGACGCCGCGGCGCGTTGCAGCGTGCACGCCTGCGACATCGGCCGGGCCGAGGCGGTCGATCGTCTGGCGGCAGAGGTCGCCGCTGCGCACGGTGGCGTGCAGGTGCTGGTCAATGCCGCCGGCACCAACATCCCGCGCCGCGCGCTGGTCGATCTCAGCCGCGCCGACTACCACGCCGTGGTCGACACTAATCTGCACGGCAGCTACTACTGCGCCCAGGCGGTGCTGCCGGGGATGCGCGCGCAGGGCCGCGGCACCATCGTCAACGTGGTGTCGATCGCCGGGATCAAGGGCGGCGCCCTGTCCGGTGCCGCCTACGTGGTCAGCAAGTTCGCCCAGGCCGGCCTGACCGATTCGATCAACGCCGAGGAGAATGCGCGCGGCATCCGTGCCTGCGCCGTCTTTCCCGGTGACATCGCCACCGAACTGCTGGAGAAGCGTCCCGAACCGCCGCCGGCGGAGGCGCGCGCGCGCATGCTCAGCGCCGAGGATGTCGCCGCCTGCGTGCTGCTCGCCATCGACCTGCCCGAGCGCGCCGTGGTCGAGCGTCTGATCGTCCGTCCCAGGATCTCCTGACCCATGCCCGTCCCGCCGCGTCTGCCGCCCACTCCGCAACAGGAAGCCCGCTTCCCCGATCTCGTCGGCGAGGTCGCCATCGTCACCGGCGTTGCCGGCAACATCGGCACCGGCATCGCGCGCTGCCTGGCCCGCCAGGGCATGCGGGTGGTGCTGGTCGACCATCCCGGCAAGGAACGCGAGGGTCGCGCCTTCGCCGACGAACTGACCGCCGCCGGCCACGCCGTGCTGTGGGTGGCTGGCGATCTCACCACCGCCACCGGCGCCGCCGCGGTCTTCGCCGCCACGCTGGGGCGCTTCGCCGCCGTGCACGTCCTGGTCAACAACGCCGCCATGCTCGGTTCGAAGTCCTTCCTCGACGTCGACGAGGCGGACTGGAGCCAGTCGTGCGAGGGCAACCTGCGCATCATCTACCACCTCAGCCTGATCAGCGCGCGCTGGATGGCCGCGAACGGTGGCGGCCGCATCGTGCACATCTCGTCGGTGGGCGGCGCGCGCGCGCACTACGGCATGGCCGGCTATGACGCCTATAAAGGTGGGCTCGATGCGCTCACCCGCGCCATGGCCTGCGACCTCGGCGCCCACGGCATCCGCGTCAACGCCGTCGCCCCCGGAGTCATGGCCGGACGCGACCGCAGCACGCCGCAGCCCGTCGGTTTCACCCCCATCGCGCGCGCCACCACCGGCGGAGAGATCGGCCTGGCCGTCGCTTTCCTGGCATCGGCTTCGGCCGCCTGCATCACCGGCCAGGTACTGACCATCGATGGCGGCATGACCGCGCAGCTGCACCCGCCGTACGGCACCACCATCCACTGATGGAAACGGCCGGCCGCCGGCTGCTGACCGCTGGCGAGCGCCAGCCGGCAGTGGAAGGCCGGCGCAGAGCACGATCCGCCTTCAGACATCAGCAAGGAATCCGATGAGCGATCTGCGCATCACCGCCGTCCGTGCCATCCTCTGCCAGCCCAACACGGCACGTCTGGTGGTGGTGCGGGTCGAGACCAATCAGCCCGGACTGACCGGTCTCGGCTGCGCCACCTTCACCCAGCGCCACCGCGCCGTGCAGGCCGCCATCGAACACCACATCGGTCCGTTCATGATCGGCAAGGATCCCTGCCGCATCGAGGACCTCTGGCAGTCGGCCATGGTCAACGGCTACTGGCGCAACGGTCCGGTGCTCAACAACGCCATCAGCGGCGTCGACATGGCGCTGTGGGACATCCTCGGCAAGCGCACCGGCGTGCCCTGCCACGATCTCTGGGGCGGTCGCTGCCGCGAAGCGGCGGCGGTCTACGTGCATGCCAACGGTTCGACTCGTGAGGAGGTGCTTGAACGCGCCCAGGCGTTCATCGCCCAGGGCATCCGTCACGTGCGCTGCCAGTACAACGATTACGACGGTATCGCGCTCGCCCGCTCGCCCTCCCCCGAGGGCGCCCAGCCCGGCAGCTACTTCGACGCCCGCGACAAACTGCGCAGCATCCCGGCGCTGTTCGCCTATCTGCGCCGCGAGCTGGGCGACACGGTCGAACTCATGCACGACGTGCACGAACGCCTGGCGCCGATCGACGCGGTGTGGCTGGCCAAAGCGCTGGAGGAGTACCGGTTGTTCTTCCTTGAGGACCTGCTCGCCCCCGAGGACATCGACTGGTACCGCACCATCCGTGCGCAGTGCGCCACGCCACTGGCCATGGGTGAGCTGTTCAACCATCCCCGCGAGTACGTGCCCATCGTCGCCGAGCGGCTGATCGACTTCATGCGCGTGCACATCTCGCAGATCGGTGGCATCACCCCGGCGCTGAAGCTGATCCATCTCTGCGATCCCTTCGGCGTGCGCACCGCCTGGCATGGTCCGCTCGACACCTCGCCGGTGGGCATGATGGCCGCCCTCCACCTCGACGTCAGTTGCCGCAACTTCGGCATCCAGGAATGGATGTGGCGCAACCAGGCCGAGTACGACCTCTTCCCCGGCCTGGCCGAGATCCGCCAGGGCTACGTCTATCCCAACGCCAAGCCCGGCCTGGGCATCGAGATGGACGAGGCGCTCGCCGCGCGTTTCCCCTGCACCGAAGGCAACCCGACCTGGTCGGTGACGCGTTTGCCGGACGGGACGCTGGTCAGGCCCTAGCAGGCTGCTGAAAAAGCAGCCTGCGGGGGGGTTACAGGGGGGCGTCTGCCCCCCTGGATAAAAAGCTCCCTTCGCGTTTCCCGGGGAAAATAGCGACCGTAGGTCGCCCCCGGGGAGCGCGAAGGCAGCAGGCTGATGGAGAACGGAGTTTTTCATCAGACTTCTAGCGCGGGTCGCCGTTGCCCGGCGGTTCCGTTCCACGTCCCCCAAGTGTCCGATTGCCCCGACGCCGATCGCGGGGTACCTCCGCCCATGACCGCTCCGATCGGGTCCGGTGTCAGTTCCGCTATCGCCGGCGGCAGCGTCGGCGGCCTGCGCAAGGCGCTCGACATGCAGCAATTGATGGCTGCCGAACTGCTCGCCCTGCTGACCCCGTCCGCTTCCGGCAGCGACAGCGTTCAACTCAGCGCGGCGGCGATGCAGCTCTACCACTCTGGCAGTTGATGCCGATGGGAGCGGTCTGCTGCTGGCGGATAGCCAGTCGTCCGTCACCCCGGCAACCGGCCATCGGCCATCGGCCATCGGCCATCCGCCATCCGCCATCCGCGTTCCCGTCCAACCCCGCTACTTCTTCTTTTTGAGCAGCCCCTCGATCAGCCCGCCGGCTCCGTCGAGCAGGCCGTTCTTGAGCGCCTGCTCGGTCGCCGACTTCAGCGCCGCGGTGATGGCGCCACCCCAGTCGACCTTGGGATCGGCGAGCGGACCCTTGACCGGCACGGTGATGGTGGTGGGCAGGAACTTGGCGACCTTGGCATTCGACCGCGCCACCGCTGACGGGAAGGGCGCGACCATGGTCATGTTGACGGTCTCGCGCACCAGATCGGTGGTGCCGCTGAAGATCACGGTCAGGTTGCCGATGCGCATGGCCATGCCCTGGTAGGTGATCAGGCCGTTCTTCACCACCACGTCAGTGGGCGCGATCGCGATCAGGTCGTTGGCGCGGCCTTCGGCCAGCGCGTTGACCAGACCAACCAGGAAGGGCGAGCCGGTGACCGCGACGTTTTCCGCCGACACCCGCGCAGTGGCGTTGAGGCTGCGCGCCAGCGCCGGCTTGAGATCACTGGGCAGGAACGGCCCGCGCCAGGTCGCTTGCAGTTGGCAGTTCCCGAAGCCGCTGATCGTGCCGTTGGGTGGCGTGCTGAAGATCGGGTTGAGGCTCTTGAGCAGCCAGCCGATGTCATTGGTCAGCGCCAGGCGCGTGGTGGTCACCGCGACGTCGGCCTGTTCGCTGGGCAGGGTGGCGGTGATGCGCACGGTGGTCGGCCCGCCATTGACGATGCAGGCGTGGTCGAGCGCGAAGCGTCCGCCAGCCAGGCGCAGCGGCAGCCGTGGGCCGGCGATGGTGAAACCGGAATGGACGAAGGTGCCGTAACCGGCGCCCGAATCATGGCTGTCGACCCGTGTCAGCCAGGTCATCAGGGCGACGCCGGGCCCGGGCATCAGTGGGCCGCTGACCATCAGCCGGGTGGTCTGCGCCGGGGCATCGGTGGCGGCGATGAGCTGACCGGCGCCGAAGGCGGCGAGCAGCGGATTCACCTCGCTGGCGCGGTAGGTGAGGTCGACGCGCAGGTTGTCGGCCACCGGTGCGCCGGGCAGGCCACGCACCGTGCCGGCGAAGGTCGCCTGCGCGGTGGTCGCCGCCAGCGCGCCGCTGGCGATGCGCAGGGTGGTGCCGTGGTCGAGCAGCACGCCCTGCACGCTGAGCGCCACATCCTGGCCGGGCAGGGTCAGCTTGGCGTCGCGATACGCGAAACCGGGCGCCTGCAGCTGCATCGCCAACGGAATGCCCTGGGCATCGCTGCCGGCGGTGATGCTGAATCCCAGCGTGGTGCCGGTGATCACCGTGCCGGCGGGCAGGGCGCCGAGGGCGTTGGCGATGGCGATCAACCGCGGCAGCTCGGCCTTGCCGCGCAGGTCGGCGCGCAGCCCGGTCAGGCCGCCGCCGCGCGCCAGGGTGGCCAGGGCGGTGCCATCGACACGCGCGAGGTCGGCGACGCTGACCGCCAGCCGGTCGAGATTGAGCGTTCCGGCGCGGGCGTCGATGGTGACGCCGGCGTCGGCCATCGAGGCTGCGACGGCGAGGTCGCTGGGGCGGTCGTCGGCGCCGGTGGCGGTGACGCGAACGGGTGGCAGACGGGCGGCGACGGTGGCCTGCGGACTGCGCGCGCTGCCGCTGAGCACCAGGGTCATCGTGGCGACGGCGTCGTCGGCGATGGTGAGGCCGGCCGGGCGCCGGGCCGGCGGCAGCAGGGCGAGCACCTGCGCGGGATGCACGGTGATCTGCACGTTGCCGGCGAGGGGGCGTTCGCCACCGGCGGTGGCGGCACCACCGGACAGCAGCGCGTTCACCGCGGTCAGGGCCTCGCCAAGCGACAGGCTCAGACCGGCGATCGCGGCATCGAGGCCGGGCGCAGTGAGGCGCAGACGGGGCACGCTGAGCGGAGCGCCCAGCGGATCCCAGGCGCTGGCCACCAGTGCGCCCTGGACGCCGATACGCAGCGGCCAGCGCAACGCCGACTCCAGACCCTGGCCGCGCAGCGCGAGGCCATCGATGGCGAGGTCGAGGTCGTCGATGCGCACGCCGGTGAGATGACCGTCCAGTTTCAGCGCCAGGCGCAGGGCGCCGGCGCCGGTGATCGGCAGGGCCTGGCCGAAGGCCGCGGCCCAACGTCCGGCGCTGGTGCTCAGCGCGGCGAGATCACCTTCGACGCGCAGCGTGGTTGGCGAGAAGCGCGCCAGCGCCGGCGCTCCGGGTGGCAGGTCGACACCGCCGTCCAGCGTCGCGACCAGTCCGGGCAGGCGTGCGACCAGCGCGACGATGCGGTGGATGCCGCCGATCAGATCACTGGTGATGCTGGTGACGGCGACGGTGACGGCGTCGCCATTGGACTTCAGCGCCAGGGTGGGCGTGGCCACGTGCAGCACCGACCAGCCGGCGCTGCCGGTCGCCTGACCACTGGCGCTGAGATCGCTGATCGTCAATGGCGGGCGGCCGGGTGCGGCGAGGTCGATCCGTGGTGCCGCCATCTGCCAGCGCAGCGTGCCGCCATCGGCGCTGGCGCTGCCGACCAGGGACAGGCGCAGCGGCTGACCGCCCAGGCCCGCCGGCACCGTGCCCGGCAGCATCGCGTCCAGTGCGGCCGGGCGCACGGTCAGCGCGGTGGCGAGCTGGGCAGTGACCTGGCCGCTCTTCAGCCCTGCGATCGTCGTGCCCTTGGCATCGACCTCGGCGGCGGGGGTGGTCACCAGCGCCTGGTCGAACACCACCACGCCGCTGGCGGGATCGCTGTTGGCCACCACGACGATGCTGGCGGAACGCCCGAGATCGACGACGGCCACGCCGGGCAGGCCGGCCAGGCGCACGTCGGTGGCGGTCACGTCGCAGGTCGCCCGGTACGGTCTGGCGGCATCGGCCTTGGCGTTCACCAACGCGCGCACCTGGCCCTGCGCCTGCCACGTCGCCGGCAGCACCGGCAGCACGCGGCGCGCCGCCGCCAGCGCCTGGCCGAGATCGATCGCCGCGGTGAGATCGGCATCCAGGCGGGTGAGCGCGGCCACGGCAGTGGCGAGATCGCGCGGAAGACCGCCGCTGAGCGCCGCCTCCGCCTTTCCTTCCACCGCGACGCCGCTGGTCTGCGCCGACAGGGTGCTGAGCGTGAAGCGCCCGCTGCGGGTGTCGCCAGCGAGGGCGGCGCGCAGATGCGGCGTTCCCGGCAGCGCGGCCAGTCGTCCGTCGGCGCCGCGTGCGGCCAGGCCCTGGCCGCTGACCGCGACCGTCAGGGTGCCGTCGCCGTGACCGCCGGCGCGCCGGCCGCCAGCGGCGACGTCGGCGGTGACCGTACCGGCGAGCGCGTCCGGCGCGGTGCCGACCACGCCGGGCCAGCGCCGGCTGAGCTCGCCGAGGTCGGCCTCCGCCTTCAGTTCCGCCTTGGCATCGCTGTCGGGGCCGGCGTAGGTGCCGCTGGTGGTCACCGCCAACGTCATCCCGGGCGCACGGCCGGTGATCGCGGCGGTGAACGCGCCGATGGCGTCACCCTGGGCGCGGATGGCGACGGCGATCGCCCCAGGCGAACACTGCACCACCAGCGGCGCGCCGTCGGGGCCGGGCACGGTCAGCGGCAGGCGGCGCAGATCGATGGCGAGTTTGGCGTCGAGCGTGCCGGCGAGGCCGGGGTCGACGCGCAGGGTGCCGTCAGCGCCGACATCGAGGTCGAGTCCGCGCAGCGCCGGCACGGCGGCGAACAGCGGCATGAAGGCGCGCGCCACTGCCGGATCGAGATGGAACGCTGCCTCGACGCTGGCCTGCGGATCGAGTGTTCCGCCGGGTCCGGGGCGCAGCGTCGCCGACAGCGAGAGGGTGCCGTCGTCGTTGGCCAGCTTCAGCACGAGCGGCTGTCCGGCGCCGCCGGCGCGCAGCTCGATGGTCAGCGGACGCGCAGTGACCGGCATTCCGCCGGCGGGCAGCAGGGTGAGTTGGAGGTCGCTGACCATCAGGGCGCCGAGCAGCGCCGGCAGCACCGCCGCCGGGCCGTCGTTTGCCACGTCCTGGTCGCCAGCCGGCGCAGACGGTGCGGTGCGGTTGGGCGGCGGTCCCGGCGGCGGCAGCAGCAGGCCATCGAGCGCCGGGCGGCCGGCAGCGTTGAGCGGGATGACGAGGTGGGGCGACACCACCACCACATCCGCATCGAGTTCGAAGCGGCCCGCCAGCAGCGCCCACACCCGCACATCGCCGCTGATGCGGGCGACCGACGCCAATGGGCTGCCGCCGTCGGTCGGCGCGCCGACCCGCACGTCCTCGGCCGCGAAAGCGCCGGTCCACGACGCCGACAGCGCGCCGATGGAGAGCGGCGCCCCCAGGCGCTGGTTGACCGCGGCGACCACCCGCGGACGCACCACGACATCAACCAGCCAGGGCGTGAGCAGCACGAGCACGACCAGCAGCACGACACCGATCGCTGCCGTCCAGCCCAGCCGGCGCAGCCAGCGGCGGCGGCGCGGTGGCGGCGTGGCGGCAGCAGCCATGGTGACGGCAGCGTCCGGCGGCTCCGGGAGGTCGGACGGCTCGGCGGACGGGTTTGCCATGGGCCGGAAGCTAACGTGGCTCCGCCCCAGCCCGATGGGCATTTTGGGCGCCGCCGGGAGAGTCGGGGCCAGGGGACGTGTCGGCGACGACGCCGACGAACCACGTCACTGCACCCACGGGCGGCTTTTTTCCCGCTGCGAGCCTTGGTCTGCATCAATCGTGCAACTTCGATCCCGCCCGTATCATCCGCCGCCCATCGGGTCGCCACGCCCGACACCGCCACGCGTCACGCCCGCGACTACGGTCGTAGCGGTTTGGCAGGAGACCTCATGGCGCCATCATCTGCGTTCGCCGAACTGTCCGCACTGCTGCACCAGGCCGTTCCGGGCGGGCTCGACGACGGCTTCGCCGCTGCCATCACGTCCTGGTTGGACCGCCATCCGCCTACGAGCGAGCAGCGCGTCGAACTGATCAAGGCGCGCCACACCCTGCGCCGGGTGCTCCACGACGGCGAGTTCTCTCCCGCCGCATTCAAGGCGATGTGCGAATTGGTCGGCAGCGTCCCGACCGGCGTGACCACCCCGGCGAGCAGCCGGATCGCGCGACCGCAGGGCAATGGTGCCGTGCGCACTGACAGCAACCGGATCGTCCGCCAGGGCATCGGCGAGGCCTCGCGCCCGGCCGGTGCTCGCGTGGTGCCGCCGCAGTCGCGGCACGGTGACAGCACCACCATCCGCCGCCTGCCCGATCCGCCGCCGGTCGCGGTCCCGCGCCGCGGCGACAGCACCACCCTGCGGCCGGTGGCGCCGTCGCGCACGCCGGCGCCCGACATCCGCGAACTGGAGCGCCGCACCACCGCTTCCGCCCCGCCGCAACCGCCGTCGGCACCGCCGCGATCGACCGCGCTGGTGGCGCCCCGCGGCCGTGAGCGCGCTTTTGGCGATGCGGGCATCGATAGCGACGACGGCGTCGAACCCACCACCGCCCGCCACCTGTCGGCCGAGGCGCTGGTGCCCAAGGTCGCCACGGTTCCGCGCAGTCGCGCCGCCGCGTCGCGCACCAGCGCGCGCGCTGCCTCCACGCCACTGGCGGCACTGATCGCCCGGCCGCTCGGCTGGCTGACGCTGCTCATCGGGCTGGCCATCACCGCCGTCCAGACCCTGCCCGCCGGTACCGTTCCGCTCGCTGCCCTGGGCAGTCTCGAACGCGTCCTCGGCCTGTGGCCGGGTCCGCTGTGGCTGGTGCTCGCGCTGGCGCTGCTCTCCTTCGCCGCGCTGGGGCGGATCGAAGGGAGGGATTAGGGACGAGGAGTGGGGGCTCAGGCCAACTCCCGCCTCTATCCCCTGGCCCCTCCACCCCGGCGCGCGTACCCTGTCGCCATGTCGGTGACCTTCATCGGTGACGTGCATGGCTGGCGCGACCGCCTCGATCGCGTGCTCGAACAGGTCGAGGGGCCGCTGGTCTTCCTCGGCGATCTCATCGATCGCGGGCCTGAGGCGCCGGCGGTGCTCGATCGCGTGCGCGACCTCTGCGCCCGCGGCCGCGCCACCTGCGTCATGGGCAATCACGAATACGCCCTGCTGCGCGGCCTCGGCGTCCCCGAAGCGGGCATTCCCTGCGATCGCTGGTTGTGGCAGAGCTGGATCGAGAACTACGGCGGCGACGCGGTGCTCGCGGCTTATCGGGTCAGCGACGACGATCCCGAGGCGCTGCGCGACGCCCTCGGCGAGCACCTGTCCTGGCTGGCCGGTCTGCCCTGGGTGCTGAGCGGCATCATCGCCGGCCGCACCTGGGTGGCGGTGCACGCCGGCCTGGGCAGCGGTCCGATCGACGAGCAGTTGGCCACCCTCGCCGATCCGCGTCCGTTCATGCGCGCCCCGCCTGGTGCCGAGCAGCCGAAGGCGCTGTATTCGAAGCGCCGCGCCACCCTGGTGCCGGACGATTGCCCCACTGATACCTGCGTGGTCAGCGGCCACACCCCGATGCCCAGTGCGGTGATCAAGCGCCAGCGCATTCTCTGCGACACCAGCGGTGGCCGTGAGGATCGCCGGCTCAGCGCGGTGGTGTGGCCAGAGGGGCGGGTGGTGACGTCGTGACTGACGATTGCCGCAGTTGAGAGGTTGAGCGGTAGCAGAGGTGAAAGTCCACGCGGGCCGGGAGCGCCGCCCACGACCGTCAGAATCTGCAGCCGACACCCGAGGGAGCACTCACCTCTTCTGCTCCTCAACCTCTCAACCTCTCAACCTCTCAACCTTTCGTCGTCACCGGCGCATCATCCGGATCCGAGTAATCCGGACCGCCGAGCATACCCGTCTTGCGCATCTGCGCCGTGAGCTGCTTGCGCACCGCCTTGACCGCCAGCTCGAGTTCTGAGCCATGGCTGGCGGTGCCACTGCGCACCAGCCACTTGGCCAGCGCCTGGTAGCCGTTGAGCGCCTGCGGGCTGAGTGCGATCGAGACGTGCTCGGGAGGCAGGGCCTGCGGCAGCACTTGCAGCAGCAGGGCCATGAACTCCTGGCCGCTGAGGTCGGCGAGGGGGGCATTGATGGCGCGGGCGGCGAGCTGTTCGAGCAGCGGGCCGAGCTGGGTGATCAGCGTCTTCACCTGGGCGGGCAGGGCGGCGACCTCGGGGCTGGTGGCGAACGCCTTCCAGTCGATCGGTTTGGCCGGCGGCAAGGCGTTGTCGGCACCGGCTTCGGGGTCGAGGGGATCGTCGCTACCGCCAGCGACGGCGGGAGGAGCGACCGGCGGTGGGGAACCGGCACCCGGCGGCGGCAGCGGCCGGGGGGCGGAAGGCGCGCTGGCGACAGCGACCGGCTTGGCCGGAGCCGGCACCGGTTCGGCCAGTTTCGGCGGCGGGGCGAGCTGGTCCGCGAACAGCAGCGGCCACGGCGCCGCCAGTTCGGCGATCGAGTCGTGATCGCGGCCCTGGTCGGCGAGACGCTTGCGCAGGCGGTCGAGTTCGAAGCGGTCGGTGTAGGGATCGGATTCGAGCACGCGCTGGATGAGCTCGGCAGCGCCGGGGGCGCCCAGCATGGTCAGGACGCGGCAGGCCTTCTCGCCGAGTCCGGTGCGGCCAGCCTGGGCGCGGGCGATCTCGTCCTCGGCGCGCGCGGTCAAGGCCGCGGTCAGGCTGGCCGGCGCGCGGCCCCCGGCGACCAGCACGGCCAGGGCCTGATAGCCGTTGTCGCGCACGTCGACGCCCCCACCGGCGATGGCGGCGAGCACGGCATCGCTGGCGCCGGCGTCCTGGCCCAGCGCCCAGGCCGCCGCCTTGCCGGCGAGGCCATCGTCGGCGAGCAATGCGAGCAGCGCCGCGCGCGCCGGCTCGGCGCCGTGCGCCCCGGCGAGCAGGGCCAGCGCGGCGCGCTGCGCTGGCGCGGTGGCGCCGGCCAGGGCCGCGGCGATGGCGGCGGGGTCATGAGGGGCGGCGGCGAGTGCGTCGGCGTCGGGCTTGCCGTCGCGGACCAGGCTGTCGGCGTTCAGCATGGACGTACCTGCTTTTCCAAGGCGGCGATCTTGTCGAGTCGGCGCTGGTGACGGGGTTCGAAGCGCGCGGAGAGGAAGGCGTCGACCATCTCATTGGCGGTGGGGATGTCGGTGAAGCGCGCGCCGATGGCCAGGGCCTGCGCGTCGTTGTGCTCGCCGGCCAAGCGCGCGGTCTCGACGTTGTGGGCGAGACCGCAACGGATGCCGGACACCTTGTTGGCGGCGATCGAGATGCCGATCCCGCTACCGCACATCAGCACGGCCTTCTGGTTGGTCCCTTCGATCACTGAGCGGCAGGCCGGAGCGGCAAAGTCCGGGTAGTCGACGCTGGCCGGCCCATTGGTGCCGAAGTCCTGCACCACATGCCCATGGCTCTGCAGGTGGCGTTTGACCGCCTCCTTGTGATCGACCGCGGCGTGATCGCAGGCGATGGCAATGCGCATGAACGGCTCCTGGTGGGCCGGCATACTCGGCCGTGACCGCGGGGGTGGCAACGGCCAAGGCGGGGCCAGGGCAGGTCGGACGGGCCGAGGATACGCGGGTCGGGGCCGGTTGCCGGAGCAGCCGGTACACCGCCCTCAGGTATGCGACGTCGCCGACCCTCCGGCACCGCCGGCGAGGCGCTTGGCGATGATTATTGAGCTGACGTCCTGCACGAAGGCGGTGGTGTCCCTGCCCGGCTCGCGGGAGCCGCCAGCCAGGCGGGTGCGCCAGGAGCGCTCGCCGGCGATGTGCAGCGCCGAACTGGCCTGGCTCCACAGCGTCAGCACGAAGCGCCGGCCGAACCGGGCCTGCTCGATGTACAGGCGCACGCCGGCGATGTCGCCGACGTTGGCCTGCTTGGTGTGGTGGTAGTTCTCGGCGGGGTGCAGGCAGTACTCGTAGTAGAGCACGCGCCGATTGGTGACCATGGCGGTGCCGTGCACCGTCTTCAGCCGCCGCAGCGCCAGGCGCAGCAGCAGCAGGGCCAGCATGCCGATGCCGGCGGCAGCGGCGATGGCGGGATCAGGCTGGTGACGGTCGGCGGTGATCGCCGCAGCGATGCTGGTGGCGATGCCGGTGGCGACGAGCGCGACCAGCACCGCCAGGCCGACGCCGCGCAGCGTCCAGCGCCGGTGGTTGGCGATCAGCACCTGGTATTCACGACCCGGCTCCTCGCCGGGGTTCAGCGAGACGAAACGCGCGATGACACCGGGCTGGTCGCTCATGGCTGGGCCTCTTGCCGCGTCCGGCGGCGGGCATGGTCGACCTCGGCATAGAGCGCGGGCAGGACGCGGAAGGCGTCGCGCCCAATGTCGTTGGGGCGCAGCGCGCGCAGCAGCGGCAGGCCGCCCTTGGCGGCGCCGATGGCGAAGTGGTCGCCGAACGAGGTGAGCACGGAGAGGTGGACTGACTCCTGGCCGAACAGGCCGCGCTGGTAGTGCGCGTTCATGCCGCAGACGTCCTCGAGGTTGACCTGGAACTGGAGATGGCCGCGGCCGAGCGGCCAGCTTTCGCGCTGGTAGTAGACCAGTCGCGCGTTGGTCAGCACCAGCCAGCCGCGCTTGGCGCGGCGCAGCAGCAGCAGGCGGAGCAGGTAGAGGACGGCGGGGAGCAGGGCGAGGGCGAGCAGTACGAGGTTTCCGGCGCTGGCCTCGGCATGGCGCTGTTCGGCGATATCGGCGGGGTCGCCTCCGTCGGCGGCGCCGAGATCGCGAGCGGGGAGGACGCCGGTGCGCAGGTAGTCGAGCTGGCGCTCCTGCCGATCGGACTCGATGTGAAGGCGGGCCCGCGCGAAACGGGCCTCGTCCGTGGCCTGGGCCATGAACCAGAACGGCGTCCCGCTGCCGGCGAGTACCAGCAGGACGAGCAGATCGCCGATGAAGAATCCGCGCCGACGGTGGTAGACCTCGTACTCGCCGATCTGGGTCTCGCCCTGGCAGGGGGTGAGGAAGCTGCTGGTGCCGGCGGCCGACTCAACCATGGCTGGCTCCCATGCTGCCGCGCAGGAGCAGGCGCTGGAGCTCGTTGACGCGGCTGCCCACGGCCTGGGCGGCGTCGACGGCCTGCGTCGCCGGCTCGTAGGGATTGGGTCCGCTGGCGGTGGTGGCGCCGACCTGGAAGGCGACGGGATAGCGGCTCTGCACATGCACGTGGAAGGACTTGCGCTTCTTGAGCGTGAACAGGCCGAGCAGCTTCAACACGCCGTCCTGGCTGTAGATCGAGACCCCGGTGATGGTGTGCAGGCCGAAGCTGCTGCACTGCCAGTGGCGGCCGAAGGCGCCCTTGCCGAACTCAAGGTAGACCATGCGCCGGTCGGTCACCGCCAGGATGCCGTGCGCGCGCTTGCGCAGCACATGCCACAGCACGTAGAGCAGTCCGGGCAGCACGCCGGCAAGGAACAGCAGCAGGAACAGCGCCACCGAGAATTCGACGCGCAGCCGGCGCACGTAATACGAGGCGGCGATGCTCTCTCCCTCGGCGAGGACGATGCGGCGCGCCAGCTCGGGGTTCTTGGGATCGCCGGTGCAATCCGGCGGAGCATTGCCCGGTTGCAGTGGAAGCTCTGCCATGATCGTCCCTGGTGCCGGGGGTGGAGGAACCGCCGCACCCTATGCACCCGGGCTCGGGAAGTCCACGGCCGGAAATCGTTGCAAGGCGATCAGCCGCCGAGCGGCGCCAGCACCGCCTCCCAGCCGGCGCGGGCGGCGACGAGATCGAGGCCGGTCCAGCCGAGGTCGCGGCACAGCGACTGGGAATCACGGCCGAGGCGCGTGCCAGCGGCGACGGCCAGGGTGTGGGCGAAGGCCAGGCGCAGGAAGGGCGCGCCGGAGACGGCGATGGAGCACAGCATGGGCGGGTGGCCGCCGCGGCCGCCGAGGCCGAACCAGCCGCGGCGCGCCGGCTGCACGCGGTAGCGCAGCTCGACGGTGAGGTCCCCGGCGATCAAGCCCAGCGTCTTCTCCTGCGCCGAGATGGCGGCGAAGCGCAGGCCGAGGTGCGGCGTGTCGGCTTCAAGCAGCTCGATGGCGAGCACCCCGAGGTCGCCGGGGTTGAGGTGGCCGGTCTGGTATTCGTAGAGTTCGCGCACGCGCTCGCCGGCGGCCAGCGCACGCTCGGGAAAGCAGTAGGCCATCGGCGCTGGCGCCGCGTGCAGGAGCGGACCGTCGCCGCAGCGCGCCAGGCGCTCCTCCACTTTCCGCCACAGCGGGTGGTCGGGCGCTGCAGTGGCGAGCTGGGCGTGCAGCCGGGCGGCGGCACGGAAGGCGCCGGCGTCGTGGCGGGCCACGAGCAGGCAGCAGGCGGCGCCGGCGTGGCCGGGTTCGTCGTGCAGCACGCGCTCGCACACCTGCGCGGCCTGGGTGCGGTCGCCAGCGCGCAGCAGGTCGCCAGCGCGGGCGACCATGCGGTCGGCGCGCGCGGGCCCGTCGCTGGACGGTGCTGCGCTCTCAACCAGCGGTGCCGCCGCCAGTGCCTGCTCGACCGCGTGCACCAGCTCGTCAACGGTGAGGAAGCGTGCCGGCAGCGGCGCCAGGGCGCGTTCGAGCGCGGCGGCGAGCAGCGGGCGTGGCGGTCCGGCCTGCGCGATCAGATCGCCGACGCGGCCGCGCGCCGGGCCGGGCAGGGCGCCGGTGAGCAGCCAGACCAGGATGGCGGCGAGGCCGTAGACATCGGTGGCGTGCGAGGTCTGGCCCTCACCCTGCTCGGGCGGCGCCCAGGCACGGGTGCCCCGCGCCAGCGTGCGCCCGCCGGCCGCGTCGCTGTGTCCGCCCAGACCGAAGTCGACCACCACTGGCTGGCCGGGGACGCGGAAGACCACGTTCTGCGGCTTGAGGTCGCGGTGCAGCACGCCGGCGTCGTGGGCAGCGAGGATGGCGCCGGCGATCTGCCGCCACCAGCGCACCGCCTCTGCCGGCGCCGGCGGCGCGGCGGCGCGGCGGGCGTGCAGGCTGTCGCCGGCGAGCAGCTCCATGGTGTAGTACAGGCCGTGCGCCGGGTCCTCGCCCATGCCGAAGACGCGGACGATGCTGGGATGATTCAGCCGTTGGAGCAGGCCGTATTCCTGGCGGAAGCGCGGGCGCAGCGTCGCCGCCACGCCGAGGTCGAGGCGGATGGTCTTGAGCGCCAACGGCAGCCCGGTGTTGCGGTCGCGGACGCGGTAGACCGCGCCCATACCGCCCTGGCCGAGCGCGGCCTCGACCGGATAGCCGTCGATCGCCGCCGGCAGCGCCGGCGCCGTCCCGGCGTCGGCGGTGGACGCCGGCGTCGCCGCGGCGTCGATGGCGGCGAGCAGCGCCGCCGGATCGCCCTGGCGCTGGGCGCGGTCGATGGCCATGGCGGTGAGCGCCAGCGCCTCGACCGCTGGCGGCACCGCCGGATTCAACGCGCTGATGCGCGGGCGCGCCGCGCTCAGCACCTGATTGACCACCACGTAGGGGGTTGAGCCGGCGAAGGGCGCGCGCCCGGTGAGCATGGCGTAGAGGGTGGCGCCGAGGGCGTGGATGTCGCTGCGGATGTCGAGGTCGCTGGCGCCGGCAGCCTGCTCCGGGCTCATGTAGGCGGGGGTGCCAAGCACGCCGCCGGTCAGCGTCACGCGCTCGTCGTCGGCGTCGACGGCGCGCGCCAGGCCGAGGTCGCCGAGCTTGGCCCGCCCGCGCACGTCGAGGAAGATGTTGTGAGGTTTGATGTCGCGGTGCACCAGGCCGGCCTCGTGGATGGCGCCCAGGCCGCGCGCGCAGTCGCGCAACACCGCCAGCGCGTGCGCCACCGGCAGCGCGCCCTGCGCCTTGATCAGGGCGGAGAGGTCGCCCCCGGGCACGAACTCCATGGCCATGAACAGCACGCCCTGCCACTCGCCGAAGTCGTAGACGCCGACCACGTTGGGATGGTTGACCGCCGCCGCCGAGTTGGCCTCGCGCAGGAAGCGCACGGCGAAGTCGCCGGTGGCCGCCTCCGGCCGCATGACCTTGAGCGCCGCCACCCGATTCGACATCTGGGCGTGGCGGGCGCGGTAGACCACGCCCATGCCGCCCTGGCCGAGCTGGCCCTCGACCAGGTAGCCGGCGAAGCGGCTGCCCGGCGCGAGGGCGGCGACGTCGATGGCGGTAGCAGTTGCGGCCGCTCTCTGCCGGTCGGCGGTGGTTGCGGCGGGCGCGGGATCAGCGTGCGTCGGCAGCCCAGACAAGGTGGGAACCGCCGTGTCCTGGCCCGACAGCGTCGCGTCGATGGTCGGCTGGCCGGAGAGCGTACGGTCGATGGTCGGCTGGCCGGAGAGCGTGCGCCCAGTGGTCGCGGCAGACTCGGCGCCGCCCGCCGTATCGGCTGGTTGCCCATCCGCTGGCACTGCATCGCGGGCGTCACCGACCATGGCCGGGAGCGTAGACGGCCGGCGCTGCGCTGCCAACCCTGCGGGCCAGGGAGCAGCGATGACCACGGCGAGGTTTCGTCGCTGTGGACATCCTGTCGCTTCCCAAGCGGCAGGGCCCGCCGCGGCCAGCCGCACGCTGCGGCCAGCGCGAGGCCGACCAGCCCGGCGCTGGTACCGCCGTAGCGCCGGCGTAGGACAACCGCCATGTCCGTGGCGCCTGATCCCCGCTCTGAGCCGGCAGGTCTGCGGTCGGATGCCGATGCACCGACGGTGCCGATGCCGCCGCCGGTGGGCGTGCCGACGACGGTGCCCACTGGGCATCCCGGTGGCGCCACTGCCGCCACCCGGCCGCCGCCGGCATCCGCCGCGGCGGCGACTGGCGCCACCGCGTTCACCGCCGGCGGCGGTCAGCCATCGTGGCCCGCTGGCCCGCCGACCCCGATCACCATCAGTGGTGGCCAGACGCTGGTGATCGGCGGGGTGTCGCGACTCCAGTTCGCGCCCGGCACGCCATTCGGTCCGTATCGCATCGAGAGCCCGCTCGGCATCGGCGGCATGGGGGTGGTCTACAAGGCCATCGACCCGGCGCTCGAGCGGCCGGTGGCGCTCAAGCTGATGAAGCCCGAACTCAGCGTCGATCCGATCTTCAAGGAGCGCTTCCTGCGCGAAGCGCGCACGGCGGCGCGGGTCAATCACGAGAACGTGGTGGCGATCTACAGCGCCGGCGAGCAGGACGGCGTCCTCTACATGGCGCTGGAATACGTCGGCGGTGGCGATCTGGCGGTTCGTCTGGAACGCGACGGCCCGTTTCCGCCAGCCGACGCGCTGCGCATGGTCATCGACTGCGCCGAGGGCCTGCAGGCCATCCACGAGGCCGGGCTGGTGCACCGCGACATCAAACCCAACAACATCTTCGTCGACGAGCGCGGCCGCGCGAAACTCGGCGACCTCGGCCTGGCGCGGCGCACGTCGGGTGACGACCGCATGACCGTCACCGGCATCGCCATGGGCACGCCCGCCTACATGGCGCCCGAACAGGCCGAAGGCGTGCCCGACATCGACATCCGCGCCGACATCCACGCCCTCGGCGCCACCCTGTTCACGCTGCTCACTGGCAAGGCGCCCTACAGCGGACCGACGCCGTGGGCGGTGGTGCACAAGGTCATCAGCCAGCCGCCGCCCGATGCGCACGAACTGCGCTCCGAGGTCTCGACGCAGATCAGCAACCTGGTCATGCGCGCGATGGCCAAGGACCGTACCCAGCGCCATCAGACGCCGCGCGAGCTCAGCCGCGATGCCCGTCGACTGGTGCGCGACCCCGGCGCCAGCAGCAGCGCGCGCGCCGGGGTCGCCGCCGCGCTGCCCGCAGCCGTCGCGTCGACGTCAGCACCACGCCAGGTGTCCTGGGCGCTGGTCGCCGCCGTGGTGCTGGCGGTCGTGGCCGGAGTGGTGTGGGCGCTCAATCCAGGCGACCGCACCGGCGCGGCCGGCAAGGACGGCGCCACGGTGATCGCGGTGACGCCGCCGGTCGACGCCACGGCGGCGCCAGAGCGGCCGTTGCCGGTCGTCGCGACGCCGCCGGCGGCAGCGACGCCGCCAGCGGTCGCGGTGGCGCCGGCGGTGGTGCTGCCGAGGCCGGTGCGCGCCGACGCGCCGCCTTCGGCTGTCGCGCCCGTGGCGTCGGCCATCACCCCGCCGCCGGCTGCCCCCGCCCCGCCGCCCGCGCAGCCACCTCCCGCCGTACGGTCAGCGCCGGCGCCGGCGCCGGGGCCGATCGCCCCGATCGGCCCCGATCCGGCCATCGCCGCGGCTTCGGCCACCCTGGTCGCGCGCATCGGCGCCGTCCCCGATCACGCCGGCGACCAGCAGATCGCCGATATCGCTGGCGAGGTGCAGCGCTGGCTGGCGGTGGTGCCCGCCGGCGCGTCGCGCAGCGCCGTCGAGAGCGCCTGGCGTGATCGCCAGGCCGCCATCGCCGGGCGCCGCGCCGCTTTCGCCGACGATGCGGCCGCCGCCGCGGTCGGCGGCCGCATCGCCGCGCTCGGCGATGGTGCCGACGATGCCGCCGTGACCGTCGTGCACGGCGCCGTGGTCGCCTACCTCGATGGCACCCCGCCGCCTGCGCCGGCGAACCGCGCGGCCGTCAGCAAGGCCTGGGACGACCGCCGCGCCGCCATCGAGCGCGGCCGGGCCAGCCGCGCCGCCGAAGTTCAGCGCCGCGATCTCGCCAATCAGCGTTCGGCCCTGGCCAGCATCGACCGCCCGGCGTTGCCGCCGTTCGACGCTGCCGGGCGCGTCGACCGCTTCGCCGCCGCCGTCGGTCCGGCCGACGCCGATGTGGTGCGCTGGCGGCGCAAGCTAGCCGAGGTCGCCGCCCTGCGCGCCGCAGCCGCGACCCTCGACCGCGGCGCGCCCGACGCCGCCACCGCCGCCACCCTCGGCGGACAACTCGCCCGGCTGGCGATCCTGATCGGGCCCGACGACGTCGACCTGCGCCGTTGGCAGAGCATCGTCTCCGCCGCCGCCGCCCCATCGGCGTCGTGGGCGGCGCAGCGCGGCCACGACGAGTTCGGCCATTGGGCCGAGGTGTCCGTCGCCGGCGCGGTGCAGCGCCTGCGCTGGTGCGCGCCCGGCGAGTTCACCATGGGCAGCCCGCGCGAGGAGGCGGACCGCGGCGGCAACGAACTGGCGCATCCGGTCACGCTCAGCCGCGGCTTCTGGATCGCCGACAGCGAATGCACCCAGGACCTGTGGAAGGCGGTGATGGGCGTTGATCCCAGCAAGTACAAGGCCGCGCAGGCACCGGTGGACACCGTGTCCTGGGACGACTGCCAGAAATTCGCCACCAAGCTCGCCAGTCTGGTGCCGGGCTGCGCCGCGCGCCTGCCCAGCGAGGCGGAATGGGAATACGCCTGCCGGGCGGGAAGCACCGGCCCATTCGCCGAACCTGGCAACGGCCAGGTGCTCGGCTGGTTCGGCGACAGCGGCGGCAGCAAGTCGCATCCCGTCAAGGGCAAGCGCCCCAACGCCTGGGGCATCTACGACATGCACGGCAACCTCTACGAATGGGTGCAGGACGTCCGCCTCGACTACGCCCCCGGCCCGGTCACCGACCCGCAAATCACCCAGGGCAAGACCCGCGTCCTGCGCGGCGGATCCTTCGGCAACGACGCCGCCCGCTGCCGCAGCGCCTACCGCGGCGGCGACAGCACCACCCACAAGGCGGCGAACCTGGGGTTCCGCTTCGCGGTGGGCTCTCCCTGATTCGGGCGGAGCTGATGGCTGCTGGCCGATGGCCGGTTGCTCGGGTCGGTTCGGGCGCCTGAGGGCTTCACCCGCCACGTGATCGTTCGAACGGCTGCAATTCCCCGGGACGGCTGGCCATCAGCTATAAGCCATCAGCCATCCGCTGTTTCTCAGGATTTCTTCCGCGCCGTCAGCACCAGCACGCTCGGCAGCGCCAGTAGGACGAGCAGGGTCGATGACACCATGCCGCCGATGACCGCGACGGCGAGCGGCGCTCGCAGTTCAGCGGCGGTGCCGCCGAGGGCGAGGGGGGCGAGGCCGAGGACGGTGGTGGCCGAGGTCATCACGATCGGGCGTAGACGTTCGCGGCCGGCGCGCAGCGTCGCGGCGATCGGGTCGAGACCCTGGGCGCGGCGCAGGTTGACCGTGCTGACCAGGACGATGGCGTTGGCGACGGCGACGCCGACCAGCATGACCAGCCCGATGCCGCTCATCAGATCGAGGCCGTGGCCAGCCAGGGCCAGGGCGGGGAAGGCGCCGGCCGCGGCCATGGGCACGGCGGTGATCACCAGCAGCGGCTGGCTGAGGCTCTCGAACTGCACCGCCATCACCACCAGCACCAGGAACACCGACAGCGCCAGCAGCAGCGCCAGCGCGCGCAGGCCGTCGGCGGTGAGCGTCTCCAGGCCGGTGGCGACCAGGTCGTAGCCCACCGGCAGGGGATGTTCGGCGACCAGGCGGGCGAGCAGATCCTGGGCGCCGACGCCCGCCGGCACGGCCTCGGCGGCGACGGTGGCGACGCGCTGATTGTCGCGGCGCACGATCAGGCCGTCGCCGGGCGCGCGGGTGATCGACGCCACCGCCGACAGCGGCAGCGGGCGGGTGGCGCCGCGCAGTTCCAGGCGCGCCAGCGCGTCCATGCCGGCTTCGCGCAACTGGCCGTGGATGCGGATGGGCAGGGTGTGCGACGACGCCGAGCCGTCGGGCAGGCGCGGGGTGAAGCCGGCGATCTCGCGGATGTCGGCGGCGGCTGACAGCGCCGCCACCACCTGATCGAGGGTCAGCCCGGCTTCGAGCAGCTTGGCGTTGTCGGGGGCGATGACGACCTCGTCGGTGGTGGCGGTGGCAGAGGTGCGCACGCCGCGGCAGCCGGCGGCGCGCAGGCGGGCGCAGAGTTCGAGCGCCTCCTCGCGCACCACCTCGGCGTCGGGTCCGCGCACCGCCGCGCTGATGGCGCCGCCACCGGCGCCGCCGATCTGCACCAGCGGTGGCGCCTTGGCCGCCGCCGCCACGGCGCCGGATTCCAGCGCCAGGCGTTCGATCCCGGTCAGCCACCGCTGTTCGGCGACGACGTCGTTGGCGACCTGGGCGCGGGTGAGGACGAATTCGATCTCGTGGTCCTGGCGGCGGTCGAGGCCGGGCGCGAAGTCGGGCGATTCGCCGGCCAGGGCGATGCCCTCCAGGCCGGGATCGCTGGCGGCCAGGCGGTCGAGGAAGTCGCGCGCCCAGTCCGCGGACTGTTCGACGCGGCGCCCGCGTGGCAGTTCGACGTCGAGCACGAAGCGCGTGGCCAGGCTGGGCGGCAGCAGGCGCACCGGTAGCGCGCGCGCGCCGACGACGCCGATCGCCAGCGCCGCCGCCATCAGTCCAAGACCGAGCAGCGGACGGCGCACCACCAGCGCCAGGGCGCGCGCGTAGGCCGACTCCATCGCCGTCAGCAGCCAGCCCGCCACGGCTGCGGCCGGCGCGGTGATCCGGCCGAGGACGCGCATGATCGCCCGCGCCCAGGGCAGCGGATTGCGCAAGGCCAGCAACGCCGGCACCAGCCCCAGCGCCACCGCCAGGCTGGCGAACAGGCTGGTCGACACGGTGAAGGCCTGGTCGAAGAACAGCGCGCCCATCACCCCGGGCAGGAAGGCGAGCGGGATGAACACCGCCACCGTGGTCAACGTCGACGCCACCACCGCCGGCGCCACCTCGCCGACGCCGCGCGCCACCGCCGCCAGGACGCCGGCGCGGTCGGTGGGGCGTTCCTCATCGACCACGCGATCGGCGGACTCGACCACCACGATGGCGTCGTCGACCAGCCGGCCGAGGCCGAGCGCCAAGCCGCCCAGGCTCATCAGATTCAAGCCGATACCGACCTGGCCCATGACCAGGAAGGTGATCACCACTGAGAGCGGGATGGCGAGGAAGACGATCAGCGACGGCGTCAATCGGCGCAGGAAGACGAGGATCACCGCGAAGGCGAGCAGGGCGCCGATGAGGGCATGGCTGCGGATGTCGGCGATGGCGTCGCGCACGCTTCCCGCGCGATCGGTCAGCAGCACCAGGCGCCCACCGGCGAAGTCCCAGTGCCCGGGTTCGCCGGGACGCGGCGTCGCCACCGCCGCCAGGCGCGCCCGCGCCGCGTCCGACGCCGCCACCAATCCGGCATCGGCCTGCGCCATCACTTCGATGAGCAGCGCCCCGCGGTCGTCCGTCGCTGAGGCGTTCTCGTTCCCCTTCGCGCCCTTCGCGCCTTTCATTCCCTTCGCGCCCTCGGTGCCGCCGGCCAGCACCGCCACCGCCAACTCCTCCGGCTGTTCGAGCACGCTGGTCACCCGCGCCACGTCGCCCAGGCGCACGCCGGGTGCGACCAGGGCCTGGATCACCCGCTCGCCGGTGTCCACCGAGCCGCGCAGGCGAACGCGCTGCTGGCCTTCCGGACGCAGCACGCTGCCGACGCTGCGGCTGGACACCGCGCCGCGCAGCGCCGCTTCCAGCTTCTCCGGGGTGAGGCCGACCGCGGCCAGCCGCACCGGATCGGGTTCGACGCGCAGTTCGCTCTCGCGGCCGCCGCGCAGGCGCACCGCCGCGATCTCGCTGAGCCCTTCGACCTGCGGCACCAGCGCGTCGCGCGTCGCCGCATGCAGCGTCGCCAGGTCGGGTCCGCCGGGCGCCTGGCGCAGCACCAGGCGCAGCACCGGTTCGGCAGCCGGATCGAAGCGCAGCACGCGCGGCGGTTGCGCCGCCGGCGGCAGGCGCACCTGCCCGAGGCGTTCGCGCAGCCGGCTGGCGGCGGCATCGACATCGGCGTCGGCGCGCAGATCCAGCCGCACCTCGACCGCGCCGGCGGTGGCGCGGCCTTCGAGCGACACCGTGCCCGGCACCGTGCCGAGAACCTCTTCGAGCGGCCGCAGCACCTGCTCTTCCAGTTCCAGCGCCGAGGCGCCGGGCTGGTCGACGCGCACCGTCATCACGGGATAGGTCACCGGCGGCAGCAAGGCCACGGGCAGCTGCGCCAGCGCCGCCATCCCGAGCACAGCCAGGGCGATGGCCACGAAGCTGACGCCGATGGGGCGGCGGATGAGCAGGTTCAGCATGGCTGGGGCCGAATGCGCAGCCCCGGAGGGGCGTCAGCGGCATCGCCCCTTCGGAGCTTGCGCAGCGCGAGCGGCACTACCGCTTGCCCTCCACGGCCGCATCAGCCCGGATCGCCACCGCGATCCCATCGGCTAGGCCGGCGGTGCCCTCGACCACGATGCGTTCGCCGGCGCTGACGCCGCTGACCACGGCGACGCGGTTGGTGTCACCGGCGCCGAGTTCGAGCCAGGCGCGGCGGGCGACCAGGCGGCCGTCGCGTTCCTCGACCGCCCAGCAGAAGGCGCGGTTCTGGCGGTAGAGCACGGCGTCGCGCGGGATGATGCGCTCCTGCTTGACCTCGCCCAGGCGCAGACGGGTGGCGACGAAGCCGCCCGGCCGCCAGCCCGCCGGCGGGGCGGCGATCTCGACCAGGGCGCGGCCGGTGCCCTTGGCCGGATCGATGCTGCGCGGCAGCGCCACCAGCGCGCCTTCGGCGGTGCTGTCGTCGGCGAGCGCGATCACCTCGACCGCCTGGCCGGCACGCAGCCGAGGCAGGCTGGTCTCGGGCAGGTCGAGATAGACCTTGTAGCGCGCGGTGTCGTGCAGCTCGCCGATCTGGAAGCCGGCGACCACCTGCTGGCCGACGGTGCCGGCGCGGCCGCTGAGCACGCCGGCGTAGGGCGCGGCGATGACGCAGTCGCGCAGGCGGCGCTGCGCCTCGTCGCGTTCCTGGGCGGCGTCGGCGACGGCGTCGCGGGCGGCGTCGACCTCCTTGGCGCTGAGCGTGTCGGGCGCCTTGGCCGCCAGCGCGGCGATGCGCGCAAGATCGCGCTGGGCGCGTTCCAGACGCAACTGCGCGCGCGCGCCGGTCTCGACCACATCGGCGGGCAGACTGAGCCGCGCCACCGTCTGCCCGGCAGCCACCGTCTGGTTGTCCTCGACCGGAAGTTCGCTGATGAATCCGGCGACGCGCGTGCTCAGCCATTCGCGGCGCTGGGCTTCGAGCCGCCCCTGTGCGCTGAGCGTCTCGGCGATGGCGCCGCCGCCGACCACGGCGACGCGCACGGGCAGGGCGTTGGATTCCTTGGACGTGGCGGCCGCCGGTGGATCGCTGTGTCCGCAACCGGTGAGCGCGAGGACGAGGAGCAGTCCGCAGGTGCGCCGGTCGTTGAGCGCGGCAATCACGGAATCTCCTCGACCAGCACATCCTCATGCGCACGCAGTTCGACGTCGGCGCGCAGGGTGTCGAGATTGGCGGTCTGCACCGCCAGGGTGGCGTCGTTGCTCTGCTGTTCGATGTCGAGCAGATCGCTGAGCGCGATCAGGCCCTCGGCGGCCTGCGCGCGCAGCAGGCGGTACTCCTCGCTGAGCGCGTCGAGGATCGCCGCGGTTTCGCCGACGCGGGCGCGGGCGTCGATCAGGATCAGGCGCAGGCGGTCCTGTTCGACCCGCCACAGGCGTTCGTCAGCCACCGCCAGCGCGCGCACCTGTTCGGCATCGAGCCCGGCGCGTTCGAGGCCGAGGCGTTCGGCGTCGCGTCCGAAGGTGTGCTGATAGGTCAGCGCCGCGCTCCAGCGGAAGGCGTCTTCGGTCACCGCCTGATTCCATGACTCGCTGAGGGAGGGATCGAGGCCATTCTTGCCGTAGCTCAGTTCGGCATCGAGGCGGTCGCGGGCGGCGGAACGGGCGGCGGCGATCTCCTGCGCGGCCAGGTCCTGCCGGCGGCGGCTGGCGGCGCCGGCGCGGGTGCGCTCATACGGCACGGCGTGCAGCAGCAGCGGTCGCGGCGTGGTGGCCAGTCCGCTGCGCGCGGGCAGCGACAGGCCCGGCCAGTTCACCGCCAGGCGCACGTGGACGGCTTCGAGGGCGCGCGCGGTGATCGCGCGGCCGGCTTCCTGGGTGGTCAGATCGCGGCGGCGCGACAGCACTTCGCGCTGGGTGCCGAGCCCGGCGCGCGCGCGCTCCTCGGCGCGCGCGAGATCAGCGCGACTGGCGGCGAGGCGGCGGTCGCGCACCGCCAGTTCGGATTCGCGTGCGGCCTGGTCGAGCCAGGTGCGCGCCAGGCCGGCGAACTGGCGTTCGGCTTCGTCGTGCCAGCGCTGATCGTCGTCGGCCCACAATGCCTGGGCGCGCACGGTGGCGATGCGGTTGCCGGCGACGCTGGCACCGTCGAGCAGCGGTTGGGTGACGACGACGCGCGCGCCGGAGCTGTACAGCGTCGGCTCCACCGCCTGGGCGCTGGTGGTGTCGAGGCGGCTGGTGTCGCCGCGCAGTTCGACGCGGGTGCCGCTGGTGAACTCGCGGCCGATGGTGGCGGCCACCGTGGTGGTGTCATCGACGATGACGCCAGCGCCATCGATCACGCTGGTCGACAGCCGGCGGTTTTCGTCGTAGCGCGCGCTGGCGGCCAGGTAGGGGCTCCAGCGCGCTTCCGCCTGGGCGATGCCGAGCGCTGAACTGCGGCGCTGGAAATCAGCGGCCTGCACCGGCGGTTGCTGGTGCAGGGTGTCGTGCACCGCGCTGGCGAGGGGGGTCAGCCAGTCCGTGGGTGCGCCGGCTTCAGGCGCGCGCGCCTCGCCAGCGGTGACGGCGCAGCACAGGAGGATGGCTGCTAGCGGATGGCTGATGGCTGCTAGCACGCGTGGGTGCGGTCGTGCGCGTCCGCGCTGACGTGTCGAACCGCCATCAGCACGCTCGATCGTGCGGGCAGGGTCCCGCACAATCACGCCGGCAGCAGGGACGCGCAGGCGTGCAGCGCCGAGCATTCCTGCGCGAGGCAGCCAGCAGCCATCAGCTTTATTAGTCATCGGCGGCGCGATCATCAGCGCCATCCCAGCCACGCCAGCGCGGTGCCGCGCGCCCGTCCCAGCCAGTGGTAGGTCACCGGCACCACCACCAGCGTGCACACCGTCGCCACGCTCAGGCCGACCGCCAGGCACAGGCCGAGGTTGGCGATGGCGATGCCGGCGATGCGGCCGCTGCCCAGCGCCATGGGCAGCGCGGCGGCGATGGTGGTCAGGCTGGTGAGCAGCACCGGTGCGAAGCGCCGCCGCGCCGCCGCCGCCAGCGCCAGCGCTACGCGTGGTCCGCGGCGTACGCGCGCCAGCGGCACGGTCGAGCACAGGCGATCGACCAGGACGATGCCGTGGTTGATCACCAGCCCGACCAGGAAGAGCAGGCCGATGAGCACCATCAGGTCGATCGGCTTGCCGGCGAGATGCAGCCACACCAGCACCGCCGCGCCGGGCAGCAGGCAGGCGATGACGGTCAGCGGTGCCAGCGCCGATTCGTAGAGCACGCCCATGAGCAGGTAGGAGATGACCACGGCCAGGACCAGGGCGAGCTGCATCTTCCAGGCGTTGTCGCGGTCGCTCTGTTCGAGATTGCCGAGATCAAGATTGCAGCCCGGAGCCAGGCCGGCGCTGGCGGCGATGGCGGGCAGGTCGGCGATCAGCCGCGCCTTGCCGCCGGGATGCAGGCCAAGCCACTGCGTCCGCTGGCACAGGCCGTCGCGGCGCTTGATCTCGGTGGCGGTGGGCACGCCGCGCAACTGCACCACGCTGCCCAGCACATCGCGGGTGTTGTCGGCGCGGGTGATCTCCAGGGCGTTGAGCTGGTCCAGGGTCGCGCGCTGCACCGGCCCGGTGCGCAGGGCGGCGCCATCGGGCATGACCGTGACCTGGCGGGTGCCGACGAAGCGCGTGACCTGGGCGGCGAGCTGGTCGGCGCGCCAGCCCGCCTCTTCGGCGGCGGGCAGCAGCGACAGCTCCAATTCCTGCGGCGGCTCGGCCGAAAGCGGCCCGGGATCACGCACCGCGGGATGCTCGGCGAAGCGCGCGCGCACCAGATTCCAACTTTCATCGAGCAACTGGAAGTCGGGAGCGGTGACGCGCACCTGCACGCCGTTCTCGCTGACGTAGCTGGCGACCATGCGCGAACTGGGCGACTTGCCGCGCCCACCGCCGCGTCCACCGCGTGCCGAGTCGCTCGTCGACGTGCTGCTGTCCCCCTTCGCGCCCTTCGCGCCCTTCCCCTCTGCCGCCTCGAACGGCACCGCCTCCGCCTCCAGCGCCGTGATGGTGGCGATCAGCGCCGCGTGCAGACCGGCGGGCAACAGCGCGGTGATCTCCTCCTCGACGGTGCGGATCGGCCGGCCCTGCGGGTCGATCGCGCGCAGGTAGACCTGATACGCGCCGTTGCCCCACCACGACCCGGAGCCGAGGTTGAGGTCGGCGACCGTGGACACGATGCCCAGACGTTCGCGGTGCGGCGCCAGCGTGGCGTCCCAGATCGCCACCTGTTCACGCACCTGCTCGGCGGTGGGATTGCCGCGCAGGCGCACCGGCATCACGACCACGCGCGCATCGAGATCGGTCTCGCCCAGGCTGATGGTCATGACGCCGGCGCCCATCGCCCACACCGCCCAGCCGCCCGGCGCCACCAGCACCACCATCACCGGGATGGCCAGCCAGAGCCGGCGCAAGAGGACGGCGAGCACGCGGCCATACACGCGTTCGCACCACACCACCCAGCCCGACCGGGCCGGAGCTGAGGGCTCCATGATCGGCCCGGTCGGGCTGGACGCGTTGGTTTCGGGGGGCTGCGCCCCCCGCGCCCCCCTGGGCGCTCGGCGGAGCACCCCGGCGCCGCGCGGATAGCACAGCACCACCGCCGCTGGCACGACGACCACCGCCACCGCCAGGCTGGCGATCAGGCTCCACCCCACCGGCCGGCCGAGCGCCGAGATGTAGGCCTTCAGCCAGGGATTGCCCGAGAGCACCATCAGCGGCACGAAGATCGCGAGCGTCGCCAGGGTGCTGACGGTGATCGCCAGCGCGACCGAACGCAGGGTGGCCTGCACGCGGCGGGCACGCTCGTCGCGATCGTTGACGTGGGGTATGCGCATCAGCGCCTCGCCGACGACGATGGCGTTGTCGACCACGATGCCGGTGGCGAGCAGGAAGCCGAGCAGCGCCATGATGTTCAGCCCGTGCCCGCCGACTGCGAGCGCCACCAATCCCAGCACCAGCGACAGCGGCAGGCACAGGCAGATGATCAGCGCCAGGCGCAACCGGCGCAGCACCGCTATCAGGAAGGCCACCGAGAAGGCGATGCCGAGGATCGCCGCGTGGCGCAGTTCGACCAGGGCGGCATCGATCAGGCGGTAGGCGCTGATCTGCTCGAACCAGGTGACCCCCACGCGATCGGCCGCCGCCGCCAGGGCCACCGCCACCGCCCGCGAGGTCGCATAGGCGTTGGCGTCGGGTCCGCGGTAGACTTTCATGAGCACGCCCGGTTTGCCGTCGACCAGCACCACGCGGTCCTTCTCCGCCGGTTCGCGCACCACCCCGGCGACATCGCCGAGCCCGATCCCGTGCGCCACCGGCAGGCCGGGCAGGCGGGCGACGGCGAGATCACCGGCATCGATGGAGATGATCTGTTCACGGCGGACACCGTCCTCCAGCACCGGCAGCACGAAGCCGCGCGGCTGCGCCGCCACCAGATGCGCGGCGACGCTGCCGGGATTGGCGCGGGCGGCGGTGGTACGCGCGCGGTCGAAGGTGATGAGCACGGCGCCGCGCCCTTCGGCGGAATGATCGACGCGGCTGACCCCGGGCACGCGCAGCGCGGCCGGCAGCAGCACGCGCTCGATCGCCTGCTGGAAGGCGTCGCCGTCGAGCCGGCCGGGCGCGAAGGCGACCTCGATCATCGCCTGCTCGCCGCCGAACATCGGCACCACCTGCGGCGGCCGCAGCAGGGCGCCGAGGCGGTTGCGCCCGGTCTCGAAGGCCTCGTTCAGCCTCCCCGCCATCTCGTCGAGCCGGATCCCCGGCGCCGCCTCGATACGCAGCGACACCGACCCGCCCTGGGTGGTCGACTCGACCGCCTTCACTCCGGCGACCCCGCGCACGATCTCCTCTGCCGGGCGCGTCACCGCCTCCAGCGCCTCGGCGCTCGACTCGGTGTCCATGGCCATGCGCACCATGACCAACGGCACCTGCACATCGGTCGGCCACAGATCGAGCGGCAACTGGCGCAGGCTGAACGCCCCGAGTACCAGCACCGCCAGCATCGCCGCCCCGACCCCGATCGGCCGTTCGAAGAGGTGTCGCGCGCGCGGCATCATGGCGCTGGCTTGGCCGCGCGTTCGGCCACGGCAAGGGCGGGAGGATCACCGGCCGGACAAGCGGGTGCTGCGCGGGATCGCGAAGGGAACGCCGGTGCTGCCCGCAGGCGGCAGAACAGCAGCCTGCGGGGGTAGGACCTAGCCGGCACAGGCGGCCGGATGACCCCGCTGCCCTGGGCAGTCCAGGCAGCCGGAGCCCGCCGAGGGGGCGTCAGATCGTAGCCCAGGGCGTCAGCCGGCGTCAGCCCTGGGTCAGGCGCGCAATCCAGTTCAGCCCCCGGAGGGGGCGGCAGAAGTCGACGGCGGACTTCTGCCGCCCGCTCCGCGGGTGTACCATTCCGGATTCGCTGACCCAGGGCTGACGCCCTGGGCTACGGTCTGCCGCCCGCTCCGCGGGCTGCACCTGTCGCCGCCTCGCGGCGCGGCCCAGCGGCACGTCCCACACATCAACCCGGGCAGGTCGCGTGTGGATCACGCCAGCGAACGGGAACGCCCAACTCCGTTGCCGTGGATCAGCCATTGACACCAAAGGCCGGATCAAGACCGTCCTCGCGCCCTCGAATCAGCAGCGGACATAGTCCGCGAGGACTCCCCACTTCGTCCAGATCACTATTCCCGGAAAGGCCCACGCCATGACCCCGCGTCACGCTCCCGTCTCCGTCCTCACTGCCACGACCATGTCCGCCATCCTGTGCGGCCTCGTCCTTGGGCGATTGCCGGCCGGCGATGCGGTGGTGGTGGATGCGGCGGGCAACACCACGGTCAACGGCGCCTTGACCGTGGTCGGGCCGTTCACCTCGACCGGTTCCGTCAAGGGCACTGCCGAGGTGGATACCGCGGGTTGGGCGACCTATGCCGACGCGGCGGGCGTGGTCCCGGTCGATGGCACCGGCGGCACTGCGAACATCACCTGGACCCGTTCGACCACGACGCCGCTCGACGGCACCGCATCATTCGTCCTGGTCAAGGATGCCGCCAACCGCCAGGGGCAGGGGGCGAGCTTCGATTTCACCATCCCTGATGGCGACAAGCAGCGCACCTTCGAGATCACCTTCGATGCGCTGTCGACGTCGGCAGCCTACGTCACTGGCGACTTCCAGGTGTTCGTTGTCGACCGTGACCTCGGCGTCCTGGTGGACACGCCGATCAAGATCATTCCCGGGGATGCCATCAACCGGAAGCACTTCATCGGGTTCTTCCGGACATCAGCCAGCGTGAACTATCGCCTTATCGTGCATGTCGCGACGACGTCCGCGGTTGCGTACAACATGTACTTCGATCGCATCGCGGTACGGCCCAACAGTCAGATCGTCACTGGCTGGCAGGCGTTCATTCCGGTGATCGATGCGGAGACGACGAATCCGACCAAGGGGGCGGCGCGCGAAGAGCGATGTGTCTGGCGGCGGGTCGGGCAGGACATGGAAATCCGCTTCTTCTACGAACAGACGACTGCGGGCACGGCCGGAAGCGGCATCTATAAGTTCAAGATTCCAGTCAACCAAGTTGCCGACGTGGGGATCGTGGCACCGGCCACAAACGCAGATATTTCAAATCGGCCTGCAGTGGTGGGGAATGGGATCGCTCTCGATTCCACGGGCGCTGACACCCTCCAGCACGTGGTCATACTTTTCGATAGTTCTTCATTGGCCATGTTGGGGATGTTCTCGAATTCGACTGTATTTTCTAGATTCGCGCAATCAAATCTATGGTCATTGGGCTTGTCCATTGCCAGCTATTCGTTCCGCGCTAGCGTTCCCATCGCCGGTTGGGACAATTGAGTTCAATAGTGAGCACAAGTATGCGCCCTGCCATGAGCATGCATAATCGCGACTTGCGAATGGTCCGCGTCATTACCGAACCGAACCGCCAGGAACTCCCATGACCAAGATCGCCTGTGCCTTCCTCGTCGCCATTGGGTGGGCGGCCGCCGCCGACTTCACCGTCCCCCCCGGCACGGTGACCGGCACCACGGTCCACCAGAATTTCGACACCATCACCGCCGGCGCGGTGACGGTGGCGGCGCCGAGTGGCAACCTCACCTTGGAAGCCTTCAGTCGCATCGTCTTGCAGCCCGGTTTCACCGTCCAGGTCGGGGGGCGGTTGACGGCGCGCATCATTCCGATTCCGCCCAATCTGCCGCCGACGGTGGCGACGGCGGCCGCCGCCAACCCCAGTCCGGCGACCGGGACATTCACGGCGCTGAGCGTCCTTGGCGCTGACGACAGTGGCGAGGGTGGACTGACCTACACCTGGGCCACCACCGGGACTCCGCCGGCGTCGGTGGCGTTCAGCGCCAATGGCTCGAATGCCGCCAAGAGCACCACGGCGACCTTCACCACGATCGGCAGCTACAGCTTCCAGGTCACCATCCGCGACGGCGGCAACTTGACGGTGACGAGCAACGTCGCTGTCGTGGTCAACGCCACGCTGACCACGGTGACCGTGGCGCCGACGACGGCGCGGGTGAATCCGTCGGCGACGCAGACTTTCACGGCTTCCGGCAAGGATCAGTTCGGCACGACGTTGGCGGCGCAGCCGTCGTTCACGTGGACGGTGTCGGGCGGCGGCACCATCACGTCGCCTGCCGGCGTCTTCACCGCCGGTACGACGACCGGCGGACCGCACACGGTGACCGCGACCAGCGGTACCAAGTCGGGAACGGCGACGGTGACCGTGAACGCGGCGCCGACCGTGGCCACGGCCGCTGCCGTCAGCCCGTCACCGGTCACCGGCACGACCGCCACCCTGTCGGTGCTGGGCGCCGATGACGCCGGCGAATCGACGCTGACCTATACTTGGGCGACCACCGGCACGCCGCCTGCCGCCGTGACCTTGAGCGCCAATGGCACCAACGCCGCGAAGTCGATCACCGCGACGTTCACCAAGGCCGGCAGTTACAGCTTTCAGGTCGTCATCAGCGATGGCGGCGGGCGCACGGTGACCAGCAGCGTCTCCGTCACCGTCAACGCCACGCTGACCACCGTGACCGTGGCACCGACCACGGCGCGGGTGAACCCGTCGGCGACCCAGACCTTCGTCGCCACCGCCAAGGACCAGTTCGCCACCGCCCTGGGCGCGCAGCCAACGTTCACCTGGACGGTCTCAGGCGGCGGCACCATCACGTCGCCGGCCGGCGTCTTCACCGCGGGAACGACGACCGGCGGACCGCACACGGTGACGGCGACCAGCGGCACGACGTCCGGCACCGCGACCGTGACCGTGAACGCAGCACCGATCGTGGCGACTGCCGCCGTGGCGAGCCCGTCGCCGGCCATCGGCACCACCACGACGCTGACGGTGCTCGGCGCCGACGACGCCGGCGAGTCGGCGCTGACCTACACCTGGGCGACCACCGGCACGCCGCCGGCCGCGGTGACGTTCAGCGCCAATGGCAGCAACGCCGCAAAATCGACGGTGGCGACGTTCACCACGATCGGCAGCTACACGTTCCTGGCCACCATCGCCGACGGCGACGCGCGCACGGTCACCAGCACCGTGACCGTCGTGGTCAACGCCACGCTGACCACGGTAACGGTGGCGCCGACGACGGCGCGGGTGAATCCGTCGGCGACGCAGACCTTCACGGCTTCCGGCAAGGATCAGTTCGGCACGACGTTGACGGCGCAGCCGTCGTTCACCTGGACGGTGTCGGGCGGCGGCACCATCACGTCGCCGGCCGGCGTCTTCACCGCGGGAACCACGACCGGCGGTCCGCACACGGTGACCGCGACCAGCGGTACCAAGTCCGGCACCGCGACGGTGACCGTGAACGCGGCGCCGACCGTGGCCACGGCTGCTGCCGTCAGCCCGTCACCGGTCACCGGCACGACCGCCACCCTGTCGGTGCTGGGCGCCGATGACGCCGGCGAATCGACGCTGACCTACACCTGGGCGACCACCGGTACGCCGCCGGCCGCCGTGGCGTTCAGCGTCAACGGCACCAACGCCGCCAAGTCGACCCTGGCGACCTTCACCAAGGCCGGCAGCTATACCGTTCAGGCCACCATCACCGACGGCGGCGGGCGCACCGTCACCAGCAGCCTGACGTTCACCGTCAACGCCACGCTGATCACGGTCGCCGTCGCGCCGGCCTCGGTGTCGTTGGTCAACAACGCGACCCAGACCTTCACCGCCAGCGGCTCCGACCAGTTCGCCGCGACGGTGACGCCGGCCCCGACCGTCACCTGGTCGATCGATGCAGGCGGCATCGGGACGATCAACTCGACGAGCGGCCTCTACACCGCTCCCGCCACCGGTTCCGCCACGGTGATCGTCCGTGCCACCAATGCGGCCAGCGGGGTCAGTGGCACGGCCAGCGTGCTCGCCGGCAATACGCCGCCGACCGTGGCGACCGCCGCGACAGCGCAGCAGAACCCGGTCACCGGGACGAACGTGCAACTGACCACGCTCGGCGCCGACAATGGCGGCGAAGGCGTGCTGACCTACTCCTGGGCGACCACCAGCGTCCCCTCCGGCGGATCGGCCAGCTTCAGCGCGAATGGCACCAATGCGTCCAAGAACACCACGGCGACGTTCACCAAGCCCGGGGCCTATGGCATCCGCGTCACCATCGCTGATGCCACCGGATTGACCGTCACCAGCAGCGTGACCGTGACCGTCAATCAGACGGTGACGACGATCGCGGTGGCGCCGGCGACGGCATTGCTGCTTAACAGCGCCACCCAGCAGTTCACCGCCATCACCAGCGACCAGTTCGCGGTCGCGATCGCGCCGCAGCCCACCGTCGGTTGGACCTTGGCCAGTGGTGGCGTCGGATCGATCAATGCGACCAGTGGATTGTACGCCGCGCCGGCCACCGGCACCGGCTCGGCGACCGTGCAGGCGACGGTGGGAACCGTGGTCGGCACCGCGTTGGTGACCATCAACACGCCGCCGACCGTGCAGACGGCGGCCGCGGTGGGCCAGAGCCCGGTGACCGGAACGACGGTCGCGGTGACCGTGGTGGGCGCCGATGCCACCGGCGGCGAACCCGCGTTGGCCTACACCTGGGATGCCAGCGCAGTGCCCATCGGCGGCTCGGTGACCTTCAGCCCGAACGGCAGCAACGAAGCCAAAACCGCCACCGCCACCTTCACCAAGGTCGGCAGCTACACCCTGCGCTGCACCATCAGCGACGCCGGGTTCCTGACCGTCACCAGCAGCGTGACGGTGACGGTCAACCAGACCGCGACCACGGTGGTGGTCACCCCGGCGGTGGCCACCGTCCTCAACAACGCGACCACGACCTTCACGGCCAACGCGCGTGACCAGTTCGGCATTGCGCTGACGGCGCAGCCCGGCGTTTCGTGGGACATCCTCAGCGGACCCGGAACCGTCGGCCTCAGCACCGGTGTCTACACCGCGCCTGCCAGCGGCGGAGGCACGGCGATCGTGCGCGCCACCATGAGCACCGTCACCGGAACCGGCACGGCGATCATCGGCAACAGCGCGCCGACCGTGGCCCAGGCCGCGGCGATCGACCGCAGTCCGGTCACCGACACCACCGCCAGCCTGACCGTGCTGGGTGCCGATGACGCGGGCGAGGCGGGATTGACCTACACCTGGGCGACCACCGGCACGCCTCCGGCGGCAGTCACGTTCTCGCCCAACGCGAGCAACGCCGGCAAGGGCGCGGTTGCCACCTTCATCAAGATCGGCACCTACACCCTGCAATGCACCATCAGCGATTCCGGGAACCTCACCGCGACCACCAGCGTGACGGTGACGGTGTCGGCGACCACGACGGTCGCGGTGTCGCCGGTCACGGCGCGGCTGAATCCGCTCGCCACCCAGATCTTCACGGCGACCGCCACTGACCAGTTTGGCGCCGCGCTGGCGACCCCGTCGTTCACCTGGAGCGTCCAGGGGGCCGGCGGCATCGTCCCCCAAATCCCGTCGAGCACCGCCACGTTCACCGCCGACGCCAAGTCCGGAGCACCCGCGACGGTGATCGTCAACTCTGGCGAGGGCCAGGCGATCGCCGTGGTCACGATCAATGCCGCGCCGGTGGTGGTGAACCCGCCGATCGCGATCCCCGGACCGGTGAGCGGCAAGTCCAGCACCCTGAGCGTGCTTGGCGGCGACGACAACGCGGAAAGCCAGTTGACCTACACCTGGGCGGCGATTGGCGTCCAGCCCGGCACGCTGACCTTCTCGCCCAACGGCACCAACGCGGCCAAGGCGTCGACGGCGACCTACGGCGCTCTGGGCAGCTATGCGTTCGCGTGCACCATCGCCGACGCTCAGGGTCGCAGCGTGGTCACCAATACGGTCTTCGTCACCATCGTTCCTGTCGCAGCGTCGTTGACGATTGTTCCCGGCACGCAGGTGGTCAGTCCCAGCGCGACGGTGCCGTTCCTCGCCACGGCGCTCAACCAGTTCGGTGTCTCGCTCGACCAGTTCGGCTCCCCGTTCAAGCCGACGGGGGTGATTTGGACGACCACCGGCGGCGGAACGATCACGCCGAGCAGTTCGTTGATCGATCCCGGCGCCTCCTTCGCCGTCCTCGCCAACTTCGTCGCCGGCACCGCCACCGGTGGGCCGTTCACCATCACCGCCAGCGTCAACGGCGTCTCGGGCACAGCGACGATCAGCGTGGCCAACGGGGTGTCGCCGACGGTCGCCCAGCCCACGGCGACCACGACCACCGTGACCGGCACGACCGTGACCTTGAGCGTCACCGCCACCGATGACGGTCTGGAGTCGGCGCTGACCTACACCTGGCGGCTGATCAACGGCCTGGCCAGCGAGGTGACCTTCGGTTCCAATGGCAGCAACGCGTCGAAGAACGTCCTGGTCACGTTCAAGCACATCGGTTCACACACGTTCGAATGCCTGGTCAAAGATGCGACCGGGCGCACCACACGATCGCCGGCGATCAGCGTGAACGTCACCGCCACCCCGACCAGCGCGCTGGCCGTGCTGCCGGTGCCGGCGACGGTGGCGGTGTCCAGTACGGTCGATTTCCAGGCCAGTGCGAAGGACCAGTTCGCCGCACCATTCACGATTGCCCAATTCAGTGCAGCGGTGACCTGGAGCGCGCCGGCTGGTGCGGGCACGTTCAGCACGTCTCCGTCCGGCAGGCTCTCCACTGCCGCCACCGCCGGTGGTCCGTTCACCATCACCGCCACCAGCAACGGACTGACCGCCACCACGACGATCCGCCTCAGCGGATCGCCGACCATCTCATCGACCACTGCCGTCGTCATCGGCGCCACCCCCGACACCGTCGCGCTGTCCGCCGTCGCCACCGACGACGGTGGCGAGCCGGCACTGACCTACACGTGGTCGACCATCTCAAGTCCGCCGAACGCCAGCGTGGTGTTCGCCAGCAACGGAACGAACGCCGCCAAATCGACCAGCGCCACCGTCACGGCGCTCGGGTCGTACACCTTCCGGTGCCGCGTTGCTGATGCGAACGGCCTCTTGGCCGATGGTTTCGCCACGGTCACCGTGAGCTCCACCGTGAAGTCGCTCACCCTGTCGCCGGCCGGGCCACTGCGCGTGAATCCAGCCGCAGTGCAGGCGTTCACCGCCATCGCCCGCGACCAATTCGGCGATCAGGTGACGCCGCAGCCCGTGATCACCTTCGCGGCGACTGGCGGCACGCTCACCGGCAGTTCCTTCACCGCCGGTGCCAGCACCGGGGCGGCCAGCGTCACCGCGTCCACGACCGCGCCCGTCGTGACCGCAACCGCCGCGATCACCATCAATGCCGCTCCGACCGTCGCCACGGCGGCGGCGGTCAGCCCGTCACCGGTCATCGGCACCACTGGTCAGCTCAGCGTGCTGGGCGCCGATGACAACGGCGAGGCGACGCTGACCTATACCTGGGCCACCACCGGCACGCCGCCGGCCGCGGTGATCTTCAGCAGCAACCGCACCAACGCCGCCAAGGCCACCCGCGCCATCTTCGCCAAGGTCGGCAGCTATTCCGTGCAATGCACCATCGCCGACCGCGAAGGACGCAGCGTCACCAGCACCGTGTCCGTGACCGTCAACGCCACCGTCAGCGCGGTCGCCGTCGTCCCCGCCAACGCCCTGGTGGCGCCGAGCGCGACCAAGTCGTTCACCGCCACGGTACTCGACCAGTTCGGCCTCGCCCTGGTGTCGCAGCCGGCGGTGACCTGGACCACGACCAGCGGATCCGTCTCCGCAACCGGCGTGCTGACCGCCAGCGCCACGGTGGGAACCGCCACGGTCACCGCCACCCACGTCGCCTCCGCCTTCAGCGGCAGCGCCAGTGCGCTGATCAGCAGCGCCGGAACCACCATCGGCTTCGCAACCGGCACTTCGTCGGTAGCCGAAGCCGACACCGTGCATCCCATCACGGTGACGCTGAACGCCGCCTCGACGGCGGTGGTCGTCGTCGATTACGTGGTCACCGGTGGTACCGCCAGCCAGGGTTCCGACTTCTCGCTGCCCACTGGCCAACTCAGCTTCGCCCCTGGTGAGACCAGCAAGGCGCTGGGCGTCAGCATCGTCGACGACGGCAGCGTCGAAGCCGCCGAGACCGTGCAGATCACCCTGTCCAACCCGGTGGCTGCCAACCTGTCGGCGACGGTCCTGCACACGTTGACCATCACCGACAACGACCAGCCCAGGGTGAGCTTCGTGGCCTCGACGTCGTCGATCGGCGAGGGTGCCGGCACCCTGGACGTGCTGGTCACGCTCGACCGGCCGTCGAACGCCACCGTCAACGTACCCTTCACCCGCGGTGGCAGCGCGATCAACCCCACCGACTACACCGTTGCTCCGGCATCGTCGCTGCCGATCGCGGCCGGAACGACCACGGGCACCATCACGTTGACCCTGGTGAACAACAGCGTCGCAGCCGCTGACAAGACCGTCACCCTGACCATCGGCGCGATGAGCAATGCGGTGATCGGCGTGCGCGGCACGCACACCGTCACCATCGTCGACAACGACGGCACCGTGGTGACGCCGGGGGCGCCGGTCTTCTCACCGGGACCCGGTCTCGTGCTGGGCTTCGCCAGGATCACCATCACGCCATCCCCGGCCCAGGCCGAGGTGTGGTTCACCATCGATCCGGTCGCCATCGATCCCGGTCCCAATGTGACCGGCTCGCTGCGCTGGACGGCGCCATTCCTGATCACCACCGGCACCAGCTTCCGCGCCGTCAGCGCGATCAAGCATCAGACCGGCTACGTCGTCAGCCCGGTGGCCACGGCGAATTACGTCGTGGTCGGTGCCGGAGGCTATGCCATGGTCGACACCGGCGGCCAGTCCGCCGTCTCGCCGGCCTGCGTCGAGGCCACCGGCGCCACCGATCAGGTCAGCATCACCGCCAACGTGCAGGTGAACGGTCGCGTCGTCGGCACGGCGCCGGTGCGCGTGGCGGGGGACCGCTTCTATGCCGATGCCGCGCTGCCCGCCGAGGGCCAGGCCACGGTCGAGTTCACCCTGACCAGCGCCAACGGCACCAGCACGACGATCAACCGGCCGCTGTCGTGGTCGGCCATCAATGTCGCCGCTCCTCCCAGTTCGACGCTGATCGTGCGCGCCGGCGACCAGGTCCGCCTGTTCATCAGCGGCACCGGTCGCATCGCCACCATCGATCCGGGCAACCTGCTGCCCGGTCAGGTCTACACCACCACGCCCGGTTCGCCGGTGGTGGCGGCCTACCCGAAGCCGGGCACCTTCCCGGTACTCGCCACCATCGACGGCGTTCCGGTGGCCACCTTCACGATCAAGGCCATCGCCGTCACGCCGGATCCCGATCTGGTGGCCAGCGAGATCGATTACGCCCGTACCTACCAGGTGTCCGCCGAACCCGAAGCTGGCGCGCTGGACTTCAGCGGCAGCGATGGCCTGGTGGTGTCGCGCGCTGGCACCGGCTACAACACCCTCGACCTCACCCTGAAGCCGACCAAGCGCGGCACGCCGACCCTGCTGGTGCGCATCAATGGCCCGAGCGGCCCGGTGGTCTTCGCCAAAGAGGTGGCGGAGTTCGAGTTGAAGCCGGTGCGGGGGTATATGGTGATTCCGGCCGATGACGCGGTCTTCACCAATCCGAATAATCTGCCACTGAGTGGGCGAGCATTCATCCGGCCCAACAAGCCCTATCTTGGCCCGCTGTTCGCCATGCTGGAAGACCGATTCTCACAGGCGCAGAACTGGCGGGAGCCCATCGCCATGCGTCCATACCTCGGCGAGATCTTCGTCGATAAGAAGGATCGCCCTCGCTTCGTCTCGGGATTCGTCGACAGCGAAAATCCTGAACTCGGCGGGCGGAAGGATACCGACAAGCCCGAGATCGTCGGCCGGGACGTCATGGCGGGGAAGGTGACCACCAACCAGTGGCGGTCACTCAAAGACGAGGAATGGCCGCTGCGTCAGACCCGGCGTAACGGACCGCCGGTGCAGGTCAGCAAGGATGCGCTCGAATTGCCGACCTATCTCGCGCTTCTGAAGGTTGAGGATAAGAACAGCAGCCCACAGGACCCCCGAGTCGAAGTCTCCATCCAGGCGCCGGCAGGCGACACTGAGATCGCCAAGATCGTCAAGTCGCTGAAGCTCGAAGCGCTCGAACTGCCATTTGAGGCCTGCAACAAGACCGGAAATTTCCATGTCTACGACCCCATCGTTCCCCGCGACTCCACCGACTTGACCATCAAGGGATCGAGCCCATGGATCTTCAACACCCATCCTCGATTCGACTCCTTCATGTCGGGTGGCGCACAATTTTTTGATCACCTCTATACCTTGTCCTTCAAAGGTGAGGCGGTTATCGCCACGGCGATGCACTACGCGGGCCCTTTTCCAGGCGGCAATCCAAGCAGCATCACCGCGTTCGAGGTCGCCAATCCCAGCAATCGAACCACGAGCAATACGTCGACCGATCCCTCAACGCACCTTACCGTCACGGCCGACGCGACTGGTTTGTCGGCAATCCAATTGGGTTTTGCCGGATTCGAGCCGAATAATCCCAGTTCCGCCCTGGCAATCGAGGACTTCTCCAGTCCCAGCGGAATTGGACTCGGTGTACGTCTCCTGCTTCAGAACGTCTCCCCTTTGCTCGCCGTCAAATTGCCGGTCGGCTCGTACCGGGTGTCCGGCGATCGGATCGAGGAGAACATCGGCTCTTTGACCATCGACGTCATCGGGGGCAACTCGAATGAGTTCCGCTCGGGTACCACCGTGCTCGACTCCACCGGCCGGGTGACAGCGGGCGGCCTGGGAATGCCTGTCACTGTCAACACCATCGCCGACACCACCGGGGCAGTCTCGGTACAGGTGAAGCGCGATCATGCCCGCGTCCAATTCTTCAAGGACAAGGAACTCACCCAGTCTGTCTTCTCGGGGAGCGCATTGTCCGCGACCCTTTCGGTCTCCGGCACATCACGGCCTTCCTTTGGTGCTGCCGACGGCGGGGCCCCCCGTCAATTCTCCGTCGCCGCCACCCCGCTCTTCGCCCGCTTCCTGCGCGACGACGAGGTCGAACTCACCGTGGGTACGACAGCCCACAAGATCATTGGCATCGGTCCCGGCATCGGTCCTGGCGACGGCGCCGCGCCGATGGTGCCAGTCGGCCACCAGGCGGCGCTGAATCCGGCGCGCGGCAATCTGACGTTCAGCATACCCATCGTCATCCCGCCGGTGGCCGAGGCCGGACCTGCGCTGGTGGTCACCTACAACAGCCATGACGGACTCGACACCGGACTGGGTTCGGGATGGCGCACCAATTGGGACATGCGCGTGGTGCCGGATGCCTCCGGTGCCTGGCTCATCGACGAGACCGGCCGGCGCACGCGCCTCGACCGCACCGTGGGCAACAGCATGCAGCGGGTGACGCTCCTCACCGATCAGAATGGCCAAAGGCTCAGCGAATCCACGACCTTGACCCTCACCGACCTCGAAGGCAACCACCCGCTCGATCCCACCGAACGCCTGATCACCGAGTTCGAAAACCTTTCAAGCCCCGCCGCCCCGACCGGCTTTGAAACCCGCCCCCGGATCAAGGATCTCAAGGGCTACCGCCTCACCCGTCGCGACAACAGCGTCTACATCTTCGATAAGGATGGCTACCTCACCTCCGTGAAGACCATCGCCGGCGAGGAAATGACGATCACCCGCGACGCCAAGCACGTCGCCACCAAGGTGAAGAATGTCACCTATGGCAATCGCGAGATCGACCTCGTCGCCCTGATCGGCAATGGCAGCCAGACGGCCCCGCTGGCCGGCATCAACACGGCAGCGAAGAATGCCCAGACCGGGGTGTGGAACTTCGTCTATGAACCGCTCGATGAGAATCCCTATCTGAAGACCGCGACGCTCACCGGCGACGGCGTCACCGGTTCCGGCGACTTCTCGCTGCTGGGCAGCGAAGGCAGCGGCAACGCGCTGACCATGAATGTGATCTGGAGCACGACCGCCAACGAGGTCCGGCGTCCGGCATCGGTCAACCGTGGCGGCAGTACGCTTCCTGCGGTCGACATCGTCTATGTCGTCGATGGCAACAAGAACGTCACCAAGGCCACGGTGACCAACGAACTCAAGGGCATCACCACCTTCACCAAGCTCAACCCGGTGCGCTGGGAGGAGCTGACCGATCCCGCCAACCTCAGCATCAAGCGGGTCTTCACCGATCCCACCCTCACCGCCGGCCTCAAGGTCGAGGTGACCAGCGCCGGCCTCGGCGTCGTCACTTCGTTCTATGAACTCGGCAGCAACCTGCTGATCGAACGCTCGCAGGACATGGGCACGGCGGGGACGCAGCGGACGCGCTATGTCTGGAGCGACCTGATCAGGGACAACCCGGCGACCACGGCCAACCCGCGCATCACCGGCGGCAAGGTGTTCGAGATGGAGGGCGCCACCGTCCTGGTCGAGACTCGCGAGCTTGGCGTCACCGGCCTCGACGACGCCCCCGGCGGCGCCGTCGATCTGGTCAGCACGTTCAGCTACGCGTTCAAGGAAAGCAAAGCTGGCAGGCTCGAACGCAGCACCGATCCCTGCGGCAGTTCGACCAACCGCGAACTGGACGACAAGGGCTTCGCGAAGAACACCGTCGATCCGCGCACCAAATCGTGGGGAGTGAAAGTCGACGCCTTCGGCCAGCCCGAGGTGACCTCCACCCCGACCGGGTTGACCATCAAGCAGGAATTCGACCCGACCACGAAGGCGGCGATCAAGCAGACCGACGAATTCGAGCTGATCACCACCTTCACCCGCGACCGTCTGCTGCGCGTCACCAGCACGGTCCTACCTGGAGTCACGACCCCGGTGCAGGTGCTCCGTGATCCGCTCGGCCGTACCACCGCCACGGTGGACCAGATGGGGCGTCGGGTCGACTATGCCTACGACCTCCTCGGTCGTCTGCGTCTGACCACCCGCTCCGGAGGCACCTCCGAGACCGGCAGCGGTGGGATCGGCACCTCGGCGCCGGCGACCATCGGCATCGACAGCGTCGACTACGTGCTGTCCGGCACCGACACCGTGGCGACCACCAAGCGCGGGAGCGTGGTGCTGTCGATCCGCACCACCGACGCGGCGGGCCGGGTGAAGAGCGACACCGTCAAACGTACCCTGATCGGCGGCAGCAGCTCCGCCACCGACTGCACCACCACGTACGCCTACGATTCCGGAACCGGGCTGCTCTCGTCGACCACCGACGCGCGCGGAAACGTGTTCCGCAACGCCTACGATCTCGGCGGCCGTCTGACCAGCACCACCTCGCCAACCGGCATGACCGCCAGCAGCACGCTGAACGCCTTGGGCTGGGTGCTGACCAGCACTGATGGCAACAAGCTGACCACGACAATGACCTACGACCGCTGCGGGCGCACCGTGCGCGTCACCAATCCGGCCGGTGGCTGGACGCAGACCGGCTACGATGCCGCCGGCAATGCCACGGCATCGCAGGTCTCGGAAGGCGCGGCCAACGCCGTCGCCCTCGATGACGACGGCGTGCCCGCAGCGACGACCGACCGCTTCGGCGTGGTGATGCGCGACGTGACCAAACTCATCGGTGGTGCCATCAAACAGGTGACCAAGCGCGATGGCGACGCGGCCACCATGGAAATGCGCTTTGACGCCCGTGGCCTTCCCGCGGGGAAGGATACCACCATCGGCAGCGCCAGCTTCAGCACCGCCTTCGCCACCCGCGACGACGGCAGCATCAGGACCATGACCCTGCCCGGGCGCGCCCCGGTGGAGAGCGCGCTCGACAGCCTTGGCCGTGACCTCGGCAGCGTGTACACCGCTGAAGTCAACGGCACCGCGAAGCTGCTCGCCAGCGCCGTGCGTTACCATGCCGTGCTCGGCATTCCGAGCAGCTCCACGGATGCGAATGGCCTGACCCGCGAGCCGATCATCGACGCCACCACGGGCGAGGTGAACGGCGAGAACACCAACGAACTCGCCCCGGTCTTCAATCCCAGCCGCCTCGATCCGGCCAGCAAGGTCCTCAAGCGCGACCGCAACGGCAACATCGAGGAGAGCGGCCGTTTCAGCGGCACCGAATCCGGCAGCACGCCGTCGCTGGTCACCGTCTGCACCTACGACGCCGACAACCGCCTGAAGACCTGCCGTGGTCCGGATCTGGTGACGGTCACCTACACCTATGACGCCGGCGGCCGGGTGAAGCAGATGCGGCGTGGCTTCCTGTCGACCACCTACACCTACGACGCGCTGGGCAATGTCCTGCTCACGCGCAGTGGGACGGGCAAGACGCAGTCGGCCAGCTTCGACGCGCTCGGGCGCAAGCTGTCCGAGACCATCGGTGACGACACCACGGTCTACCGCTACGACCCCAAGACCCTGGCCCTGATCGAGGTGATCGCTCCCGGCGACAAGCGCGCGATCTTCGGCTACGACAGCCGCGGCCGGCGCAGCACGGTCACCGACGGCGAAGGCCGCACCCAGGTCACCCGCTACGACGATCTCGATCGTGAGACGACGCGGGTCGATCCCGACGGTGTCATCTCGACCAAGGCCTACACCTCCAGCGACCGCGCCGAGGTCGACAACGC
>Ga0163144_10001529_pt1 | contig 54519 bp, 45 predicted proteins | sample OliLak19BULKMAT1_FD_123175 | JGI IMG/M metagenome (GOLD analysis project Ga0163144, IMG submission 123175) | Freshwater microbial mat bacterial communities from Lake Vanda, McMurdo Dry Valleys, Antarctica - Oligotrophic Lake LV.19.BULKMAT1 | ecosystem: Environmental > Aquatic > Freshwater >... | reverse complement strand
CCACGGCCGGCAAGGCCTCGCGCAGCACGTCGAGGATGAACGCCGGTGTCGGGTGCTGCGGTTCCCCGATCGACATATTGATGGCCGACAGGCCCGGATCCGGGCTCAGGCCGACGCGCAAGGCTGCCAGACGCTCAAAAGGGTAAGGCTGAAGGTGCTCTAGACCAGGATTCATGGCGACTTCGGCGGGCTGGGGGCGGCCAGTATAGAGCCCCGCGGAGGCCCTTACATCGGTACCGTGCCCGAATCTGATCGGGTATTCTTTCCGCCCATTTTTCCAGCCGAAATCACATGGCGCACAAGATTCTTTTGCTCAAGGGCGACGGTATCGGGCCTGAAATCGTCGACGCGGCAATCGGTGTCCTGCACGCGCTCCGCGAGCGCTTCGGCCTGTCCCTCGAAATCGAGGAAGCCCTGATGGGTGGCTGTGCGGTCGATGCGCATGGCGTACCGTTGCCGGACAGCACGCTCGCACTGGCGCGCGCGTCCGACGCGATCCTGCTCGGCGCCGTCGGCGGGCCGAAGTGGGAGCGCATCGAGCGCGATCTGCGGCCTGAGCGCGGTCTGCTGAAGCTGCGGTCCTCGCTCGACCTGTTCTGCAATCTGCGCCCCGCGGCCCTGTATGCGGCGCTCGCGGATGCCTCGTCGCTGAAGCCCGAGGTCGTGGCTGGACTCGACATCATGATCGTCCGCGAACTGACCGGCGACATCTATTTCGGCAAGCCACGCGGCATCGAAACGGGCGCGGATGGCCAGCGGGTCGGTCGCAATACGATGATCTATTCCGAAGGCGAAATCCGTCGGGTGGCGCATGCGGCGTTCCGCATCGCCGGCAAGCGCGCCGGGCGGCTGTGCTCGGTTGACAAGGCCAATGTGCTTGAAACCACCGAACTCTGGCGGGAAGTGGTCACTGAAGTCGGTCGCGAGTATCCGAATGTCGAATTGAGCCACCTGTATGTCGACAACGCCGCGATGCAGCTGGTGCGGGCGCCGAAACAGTTCGATGTGATCGTCACCGGCAATATCTTCGGCGACATCCTGTCGGATCTCGCGTCGATGCTGACGGGCTCGATCGGCATGCTGCCGTCGGCCTCGCTCGACGCGGCGGGGAAGGGCATGTTCGAGCCGATCCACGGCTCGGCGCCTGACATCGCCGGTCAGAACCGCGCGAATCCGCTGGCCACGATTCTTTCGGCGGCCATGATGCTGCGCTATTCGTTGAACGAAGCGGCGCAGGCCGATCGCATTGAAGCAGCCGTTGGCGCGGTACTGCAAAGCGGCTTGCGCACGGCCGATATTCAGTCTCCGGGAGGCGCGGTGGCCGGTACCAGGGAAATGGGCGCAGCGGTCATTGCCGCGCTGAAGTGAGACGCTGCGCTGCCAGCACCGGCAGCGTCCCAATATGATCGACACTCGACAGGGCGGGCTGAAAAGATGACCAGGAAGTTCAATGTGGCCGTGGTGGGCGCAACCGGCGCCGTCGGCGAAGCAATGCTCTCAATCCTTGAGGAGCGCAAGTTTCCGTACGATCAGGTCTTTGCGATTGCCAGCTCACGTTCGGCCGGCACGCGCATCCCATTCGGCGGTTCATATCTGAAGGTGCACGATCTGGAGACTTTCGACTTCAGTCAGACCTCGGTCGGTCTGTTTTCGCCTGGCGCGTCGGTGTCGGCCGTATACGCGCCGAAAGCGGCTGCCGCAGGCTGCGTAGTCGTCGATAATACCTCGCAGTTCCGCTACGACGACGACATCCCGCTGGTGGTGCCGGAAGTCAACGCGCACGCGATCGCCGACTACCGCAATCGCGGCATCATCGCCAATCCGAACTGTTCGACGATCCAGATGCTCGTGGCGCTGAAGCCGATTTATGACGCCGTCGGCATCGAGCGCATCAACGTCTGCACCTACCAGGCGGTCTCGGGCACCGGCAAGGAAGCCATTGAGGAACTGGCACAGCAGACGGCCAATCTGCTGAATGCAAAGCCCATCGCGAGTACCGTGTATCCGAAGCAGATTGCCTTCAACTGCCTGCCGCACATCGATGTCTTCATGGACAACGGCTACACCAAGGAAGAAATGAAGATGGTGTGGGAGACCCGCAAGATCATGGAGGACGACCGCATCCAGGTGAACCCGACCGCGGTTCGCGTACCGGTGTTCTTCGGACATTCCGAAGCGCTCCACATTGAAACCCGCGAGAAAATCACAGCCGAGGCGGCGCGTGCCCTGCTGGCCAAAGCCCCGGGCGTGAAAGTGCTCGATGGCCGCAAGGACGGCGCCTACCCGACCGCCGTGACCGAGGCCGCCGAGCGCGATCCGGTGTTCGTGGGGCGGATTCGGGAGGACATTTCGCATCCGCGGGGTCTAGATCTCTGGGTGGTCGCCGACAACGTCCGAAAGGGGGCGGCATTGAACAGCATTCAGATTGCGGAAATATTGGTGAAAAGCTATTTATAAGCTATAGTTAACAAGCAATCATAAAGTTTATTCGCAGGTTGCAAGCCGACACCCGACCACGACTGCCTGGGGTGCTGCGGTCCTTGGGGATCGGGCACCCGACAATGACGAACGATTGAGGATGCGCATCATGCTGCGGAAAAAAGCCGTTGCCCTCGCCCTGTCCATGCTGATGCCAACGGTTGCTTCAGCGCTGGGTCTAGGGGTGCTGAAAGCGGCTTCAGGCCTCAATCAGCCATTCGATGGGCGCATCGAAATTCTGGGCGCCACGGCTGCCGATTATGACACCCTCAGCGTCAGGCTCGCCGATTCCCAGCAGTTCGACCGGGCAGGGATACTGCGCGAAGCGGTGCTGCTGTCACTGAAGTTCGAGCTCGTCGAGACACCGGCAGGTAATGATTTCATCCGGGTCAGTACGCGCGACCCGGTGCGCGAACCCTTCCTGAATTTCCTGCTCGAGCTGAACTGGGCCAATGGCCGCATGGTGCGTGAGTACACTGTGCTGCTGGACCCGCCGCTTTATGACCCGAACCGCCGCGCCCCGGCCCCGGCCTATACGCCAGCGCCGCGCGCTGCGGCCCCGGCAGCGCCCGCTGCGCCAGTCGTGTCGACACCACCACCGGCCGCGCCAATGGCTGCGGCGCCGATGGCTGCGGACGGGACGCTTGGCACGGCTCAGAGCTCAGATACAGCGTGGGCGCTGGCCATACGGCACCGGCCAGATGCCAGCATCAGCGTGCAGCGGATGATGATTGCGCTGCTGCGCGCCAATCCAGACGCCTTCGCGAACGGCAATGTGAATCTGCTGCGGCGGGGTGCGGTCCTGCGCATGCCGGCACAGTCCGACATTGACGCGCTGAGCCAGTCGGAGGCGATGGCGGAAGTATCTCGCCAGCATCAGCTATGGGAAGAGTATCGCCACGGCGCCACCAGCGCCGCGCCAGCGCAGCCGATGGGCGCGCCGGCGACGCCGCCGGGCGATGACGAGGACAAGCTTGACGCTGCCCTTGCCGATGACACGGCCAAACCCGAAGACGACGCGCGGCTGGAACTCGTCGCGCCGGAAGGCGCAGACGCCAACGCTGGCGCGCCTGGTGCTGACGCTGCGACGGACCAGGCCGCGGGATCCGAAGCCGGTGCCGCTACCGACGATGCGACCAGCGAAGCGTTGGCCGCCGAAGCACAGACCACGCAGGAAAGCGCCGACGCTGAGCTCCAGGCGAAGCTCGACGAAGCCAGCGAGATCATCGATCTCCTGCAGCGACAGGTCGAAATCAAGGATCAAGAGCTGGCCAGCCTGCAGGCGCGGCTGGCCGAACTCGGAATCGCAGTGCCGACGCCGGCGGATGCCGCTGGCGACGCCGCGACCATAGAAGCTGAGACGCCGACGGTGGCTGAAGCGGACGCCCCGGCCGCCGCGCCGGATACTGCGGCCGGGCCGGTTGCCGAAACGCCGCCTGAAGCGGCGGTCGTACCGCCGGCTGTGCCCGAAGAGACGAAACCGACCATGCCGGCCACGCCCAAACCGGCAGTGACGCCGGCGCCGCCCGCGGGCCTGCTCGACAATCTCATCCCCGCCCATCTGCGCGACGCCGTCCCAGGTGGTGCAGTCACGATTCTCGGCGTCCTGGCTTCGCTGATCGTGCTCGCGCTCGCCGCCGTGGGCAAGGCCCTGAAGGGGCGCGGTGGCAAAGCGATCACGCCGACCGCCCGGCCGGCTGCCGCTGCGGCGGCTAGCGCTGTTGCCGTGCCCGTGACGGTGGCCGTCGAATCTGCCAGGTCGCTGTCCGATACCTTGGCGCCCGAGACAGAAGATCCGGCCGATCAGTTCACGCGCACCCTCGAAGCGACAGCCGAACAGTTGCAGAGCGATCCGCTCGAAGAAGTCAACGTTTACCTCGCCTACGAGCGCTTCGATCAGGCCGAGGAGCTGGTGAAGCAGGTCATCGAACAGCACCCGAACGAACAGAAGTACAAGCTTCGTCTGCTCGAAATCTATTACTCGGCAAATAACAAGCAGGCCTACGAAGACCACGCGCGCGAACTGCTCGACGCGGTGGGTGACCACCATCCGCTGTGGGAAAATGCCGTGGCGATGTGGACCGAGATGTCGCCGCACCGCGCGCTGTTCGCCGCCCCGAGCGCCGCCGAGGTTGCCGCACTGGTCGAACCTGCAGCGTCGAAGGAGTTCGTGGACGTCACCGGCGAAGACACTTCCCCGGGGGGCGCCACGATGACGATGGGGCCAGGCGAAGATGGCCCGCTGGCGGTGACGGCAGTCGGCCTGGCGAACGACTACTCCGGCGACGACGCCGTCCTCGACTTTGATTTGACGTCGACAAGCACCGATACCGATTTCGAGCCGATGCTTGACCTGACATCCGGCGAAACCACTGCCGGGGGCGACGTGATCGACCTGACCGCGACGGTCGATCAGCTGGAAAAATCGGGCATCCTCGACCTCACATCGCTCGACAGCTTGTCGGGCGAGACTGACGATGTGTTCGACATCTCGGCATTGGGCGCCGCGGATAGAATCGGGGACGTCTCCGATCTGAGCTTCGATGTGGCTGAACCTGCGGAGCCTGAACCCGGCCCCGCTAAGGCCGAGACGACGGATCTGCTAGACATCACTGCCACCGGCAATGTCGCGTTCGAGCCCGACGAGTCCATTCTGTCGATCACCGCAGGCTCACTGGCCGATACGGCGTCTGGCGCGCGACTCGCGACCAACGCGGCTGCCGATGCCGACGAACTGAACCTGGACTTCGACATCAGCGACACCGTCGCGCCGCGCCTCGACACCGAACAGGGCCCAAGCCAGGCGGCAATCGATTCCGACACCGACATCACCAGCAAGCTGCCGATCGAAGAACCGCTCGACTTCGACATCGAAGGCCTCGGCCTCGAACTCAATTCAGCGGACGATGCGCTTGGGGGCGTTGACGACGAGTTCGATCTGACGGCCGAAGGTGACGAATTCTCGCTCGATCTGAACGCCGAATCCGGCGCCGAGCTGGACCTGTCGCTGACCAATCCCGGCCTCAACATGCGGATTGCCGATGGCCTGTCCGCGACGACTGGCGGTGCTGGCCCGGTTGACGATGAATCCGACATCGAATTCGATCTCGCGTTGCAGGACACTACCGACTTCGACAAGCTCGATGTCGATGATACGCTCGAACTGCCGAAGTCAAGCACAGCCCGTCGCGGCGGCGAACCGATGGCCGAATCGCTCGAAGACCTGACGCGCTCGATGGAAGCCTCTCTTGCCGGCCTCGACCTCGACGAAGAACCGACCGATGACGGTCTGCTCGATCTGGAGCTCGGCGCACTCGATGGTGAATCGATCGACCTTGATTTCAGCATCGATGACGGTACGCTGGACGACGCTCACGACACACTGTCGATCGATCTCGAAGAGCTGTCGCTCGAGCGCACCGGCATGCACGTCGACCGGACGGTGGTGATGCCGCGCGATGACAGCGTCGAGTATCAGAGCGAGAGCGATGAAGTCGACACCAAGCTGAATCTGGCTAAGGCTTACATTGAACTCGGCGACAGCGATGGCGCGCGTGCGATTCTCGATGAAGTGGCGCGCGAAGGCACTGACGGGCAGCAGCAGGAAGCGCAACAGCTGTTGTCGCAGCTCAGCTGATTGCCCTGGCGTGGCGTCGGCGACGGCGCCCGCCGTCACCGCGCACGCGCAACGGGCTTTAAGCGGCCATGCGCCTGGCTGTTGGCATCGAGTACGACGGCTCCGCCTACTGTGGCTGGCAAAGCCAGGCGAGCGGGCGCGCTGTGCAGTCAGCCCTTGAAGAGGCCCTGTCACGAATTGCGAATGAATCGGTCAGGGTGCAAAGCGCCGGCCGCACCGACGCAGGCGTCCACGCCGCCGGACAGGTCGCCCACTTCGACACCCGTGCGATACGCGATCCGCGCGCCTGGACCCTAGGCACCAACAGCTACCTGCCGCGTGACATTGCGGTGCGCTGGGTGCGTGCTGTCAGCGCCGATTTTCACGCCCGATTCTCGGCGGAAAGCAGGGCTTACGCTTACGTGATCGCCAATCAGCAGACGCGGCCCGGGCTCTGGCACCAACGCGTCAGCTGGCAGTATCGTCCGCTGGCCGTCGACCGCATGAATGAAGCCGCCGTGCTGTTGCTCGGTGAGCATGATTTCTCGGCTTTTCGGGCCGCTGGCTGCCAGGCCAGGCACCCGGTCCGCCGGCTGTTGCACCTGGCGCTGACCCGACATCACGACTACGTGATCCTTCGCATTGAGGCCAACGCCTTCCTGCAGCATATGGTCCGCAATATTGCCGGCGTGTTGATGGAAATCGGCTATGGGGCCCGGGAACCGGACTGGGCGCGCGAAGTCCTCACCGGACGTGACCGCTGCCTCGGCGGCATTACCGCACCGGCCAGCGGCCTCTATTTTCTGCATGCGCGCTACCCGACGCGCTTTGGCCTGCCGGAAGCCCCTAACGACCTGCCGTTCGGAGCCGTCTGAGCGGCCCGGCTCTATACCCAAGCCGGACCTAAAGTTGGATAATGGCCGCCTGCCACGCCACCGCCCCGCGCGGCCAGCGGAGGCCGAACTGAAGTGATGGAAAATCGAACGCGCATCAAGTTCTGCGGCATTACGCGCGAGTCGGATGCAATCGACGCCGTGGCGCTGGGCGCTGATGCGCTCGGGTTCGTGTTCTATCCGCCCAGCCCGCGCTACATAGCGCCGGCACTCGCCAGAGCCATCGTGACGCGTCTGCCGCCATTCGTCAGCGCGGTTGGCCTGTTCGTCGATGCGCCGCTGGCGGAGGTCCGGGATATCGCCGACGGCGTAATGCTGGATGCGGTGCAATTTCACGGCGAAGAATCGGCGGCATACTGCCATGAGTACAGGCGGCCTTACCTGAAGGCCATCCGGCTCGAAACTGGTCTCACGTTACGCGAGGCGGCGCTGGCCTACGGCGAGGCGCGTGCCCTGTTGCTCGACACCTACCATCCGCAACTCGCCGGTGGCACGGGACAGTCGTTCGACTGGTCGCTGATCCCGACGCAACGGGACAAGCCTATCGTGCTGGCCGGCGGTCTCGACGCGACGAACGTCGCGCGCGCAATCCGCGCAATCGGCCCCTACGCCGTCGATGTCAGTGGCGGCATCGAGTCCGCGAAGGGCATCAAGGATTACGGCAAAATGCAGGCGTTCGTCGCCGAGGTGCATGCAGTTGAACGCGAATAATATGTCCGATATTTTCACGCCCCTTCATGCGGGCGCACTGCCGGATGCCAGCGGGCATTTCGGTCCGTATGGTGGCAAGTTTGTGGCCGAAACGCTGATGGCGCCGCTGGCCGAGCTCGAAGCAGCCTACCGGCAGGCGCTGGCTGATCCCGAATTCATCGCCGAAATCGAGCGCGACCTCCATCACTACGTGGGCCGGCCCTCGCCGCTGTATCACGCGGAGCGCTGGTCGCGCACGCTGGGGGGCGCACAGATCTACCTGAAGCGCGAAGACCTGAACCACACCGGCGCGCACAAGATCAACAACACTATCGGCCAGGGTCTGCTCGCGCGCCGCATGGGCAAGCGCCGCATCATCGCCGAAACCGGCGCCGGCCAGCACGGCGTGGCAAGCGCGACCGTCGCCGCGCGGTTCGGCATGCAGTGCCGCGTGTACATGGGGGCGAGCGACATCCAGCGCCAGTCCGTCAATGTGTTTCGCATGAAGCTGCTCGGCGCCGAAGTGGTGCCTGTCACTTCCGGCTCGAAGACGCTGAAGGATGCACTGAACGAAGCACTGCGCGACTGGGTCAGCAATGTCGACAACACGTTCTACATCATCGGTACGGTGGCGGGTCCGCATCCGTATCCGGCGATGGTGCGCGACTTTCAGGCCGTCATCGGCCGCGAGGCCCGTGCGCAATGTCTGGCGCAGGTCGGCCGTTTGCCGGATGCAGTGGTGGCCTGCGTGGGCGGTGGTTCGAACGCGATGGGCATTTTCTATCCCTTCCTCGAAGACCGATCCGTGCGCCTGATCGGCGTCGAGGCGGGTGGCGACGGGGTCGAGACCGGGCGTCACTCGGCGCCGCTGAGCGCCGGTGTGCCAGGCGTGCTGCATGGCAACCGGACCTACCTGATGCAGGATGAGGACGGCCAGATCATCGAGACGCATTCAATCTCGGCAGGGCTCGACTATCCGGGCGTCGGTCCCGAGCACGCGTGGCTGAAGGACTCGGGGCGCGCGGAGTACGTCGCCATTACCGACGACGAAGCGCTGGCGGCATTTCACCAGCTCACGCGCCTGGAAGGCATCATCCCGGCACTCGAATCGAGTCATGCGCTGGCGTATGTCACGAAGCTCGCGCCGACCTTGCCGAAGGATCAGGTGCTGATCGTGAATCTGTCCGGCCGTGGCGACAAGGACATCCCGACCGTGGCGGCCCGTGATGGCCTCACGCTCTGAGTCCGCGACTGTGACGCAGGCCGCGCGCCCGCGTTGCGCCTGACGCATTCAACTGACCAACCGGAAGTTCCAGACATGGCACCGAGAATCAGCAGTCGTTTTGCCGCCCTGGCAAGTGCTGGCCGCAGTGGGTTGGTGACCTTCGTCACCGCCGGGGATCCCACGCCGGAGGCCACTGTACCGATCATGCACGCGCTGGTGCGCGGCGGCGCCGACGTCATCGAGCTCGGCGTGCCGTTTTCCGATCCGATCGCCGACGGCCCGATCATCCAGCGCGCAAGCGAGCGTGCGCTCGCCAGCGGCATGAACGTGCGGCGGGTGCTCGAAATCGCCGCGAGCTTCCGCGAGCAGGACAAAGCGACGCCGCTGGTATTGATGGGGTATCTGAATCCACTCGAGCGCATGGGGTATGAATCCTTCGCCCAGCGCGCGGCGGTAGCAGGGGTCGACGGCATCCTGGCGGTCGATCTACCGCCGGAAGAAGCCGGCGACTTTCATCGCCTGATGGCTGCCGGCGGACTCGATCAGATATTCCTGCTCGCCCCGACCTCGTCAGCACAGCGTATGTCGGCGGTGTGCCGGTACGCGACGGGTTTCGTGTACTACGTGTCGGTCAAGGGTGTTACCGGTGACAAGGCGCTCGATCAGGATGAAGTGCGCGCGCGCATCCAGCAGTTGAAGGCCCTGACTACACTACCCGTTGGCGTCGGATTCGGGATCAAGACGCCGGCCACCGCGGCGGCGGTTGGTGCGGTTTCGGATGCCGTGATCGTCGGCAGTGCGCTGGTCGAGATCATTGAACAGGCTGCGACACCCGCCGCGGCTGCCGATCAACTCGAACAATATGTACGCAGCCTGCGCACCGCGATGGACGCGGGCCGCGCCGCAGCCTGACAGCGGCAAGCGAAGGTTCATCGTGGACTGGCTCAAGAAACTCCTGCCCTCCCGCATTCGCACCGAGGGCACGGCCAAGAAGTCGATACCCGAAGGCGTCTGGACGAGCTGCCCGTCGTGCAAGGCGGTGCTTTACCGCGCCGAACTCGACCGCAATCTGGAAGTGTGCGTAAAGTGCGGCTATCACATGCGCATCGGCGCCCGTAAGCGCCTGGCGCAATTCCTCGACGAAAGCTCGGGTGTCGAGATCGGCGCCTCCGTGGCGCCGGTCGATTTCCTGAAGTTCAAGGATACGAAACGCTATCGGGACAGGCTCACCGCCGCGCAGAAGCAGACCGGCGAAAGCGACGCGATGGTCGTCATGCGTGGCACTTTGACGGGCATGCCGGTCGTGGCAAGTGCCTTTGAATTCAGTTTTCTGGGTGGCTCGATGGGGTCGGTGGTTGGCGAGCGCTTCGTGCGTGGCGTCAAGCGTGCGATCGAGGATCGCGCCGCCGTAGTCTGTTTCTGCGCCAGCGGAGGCGCGCGCATGCAGGAGGCGCTGACCTCGCTGATGCAAATGGCCAAGACCAGTGCGGCCCTTGGCGAACTGCGCGCGCATCGCCTGCCCTATGTGTCGGTGCTCACCGATCCGACAACCGGCGGTGTGTCAGCCAGCATCGCGATGCTCGGCGACGTGATCGTGGCCGAGCCGAATGCGCTGATCGGATTCGCCGGCCCGCGGGTGATCGAACAGACCGTGCGCCAGGTGCTGCCCGAGGGCTTTCAGCGCAGTGAATTCCTGCTGACGCACGGTGCGGTCGACTTCATCACCGATCGCCGCGAACTGCGCGCGCGACTCGCGAACATTCTTGGCATTCTGATGCATCACGTCGCGCCGCCAGCCGCCGCGCTGGCCGGCGACGCCGGCTGACGCAGACGCGCGTGACGACGTCGCCCGACACGCTGGAGTCGCCTGCCGATCGATCCGCCGCGGGGCCGCGTTCGCTGGCAGACTGGCTCGCATGGCAGGAGGCGCTGCACCCCAAGGACATCGAACTCGGCCTCGAGCGCTGTCGTGCGGTGGCCGAGCGTATGGGCCTGCTACCGGTGCGCTACACGGCGCTGCTGGTGGCCGGTACCAATGGCAAGGGTTCGACGGTCGCCATGCTGGACGGCATCTACCGGCGCGCCGGTTATCGCGTTGCCGCCTACACCTCACCGCATCTGCTGCGTTACAACGAGCGCATCAGGGTTGACGGTGAATGCGCTGATGACGCGCACATCTGCGCCGCCTTTGGACGTGTCGAACAGGCGCGTCAGGACACGCCGTTGACCTTCTTTGAGTTCGGCACGCTCGCCGCGCTTGCGATTTTCGAGGCTGCGCAGCCCGACATCGCGGTGCTCGAAGTGGGCATGGGCGGGCGGCTCGATGCAGTGAACATCGTTGACGCCGACGTGGCGCTGATCGCGACGCTCGACATCGACCACGTTGAATTCCTCGGCCGCACGCGCGCGGCGATTGCGCGCGAAAAGGCCGGCATCATGCGCGCCGGGCGGCCGGCCGTCTGTTCGGATCCGGATGCACCGTCGTCGCTGATCGAGCGCGCGAACAGCCTTGGCGCCGAACTCTCGCTGCTGGGCCAGGGCTTTCACTTTGCGGACAAGGGTGAGCACTGGACCTGGTGGTCCGGTACCACGATTCTGGAATCGCTGCCGCGGCCTGCGCTGGCGGGCGAGTATCAGCTGCGCAATGCGTCGGGCGTGCTGAAGGCCGTCGATCTGTTGCAGCATCAGCATCCCGTGTCCGTTGCTGCCATGGCGGAAGCTTTGTGCACGGTCGTGCTGCGCGGCCGCTTCCAGCGCGTCGAGGTCGCCGCCGGTATTGAGCTGGTGATTGATGTCGCCCACAACGCGCAGGCGGTCGACGCCCTGGTGGCCAGTCTGCGCACGTTGCCGCCGGCGTCGCGCACCCAGGTACTGCTCGGCATGCTGAGCACCAAGGACAGGCTGAGTGCAATGACCGCACTGGCTGAGATCGCCGACCACTGGCATTTAGCGACCGTCCAGGCGGCGAAGGGTGCCAGCGCAGCCGAACTCGAAGCCACCTGGCAACAGTTGGCGCGCCGGGCGCCGGCCGACTGCCACGCGTCGGTCGACGCAGCCTATCGTGCCGCGCTGGCCGCCGCGCAGCCCGGTGAACGCATCGTCGCAGTTGGCTCATTCATTACGGTTGGCGAAGTTCTGCGCCTGGCGGTGCCGGACGCAGCCGACTGCGCCTGAGGGCACCGTGGAACCGCAACTGAAACAACGTCTGGTCGGCGCGGCCGTGCTGGTCTCGCTCGCTGTGCTGGTCGTGCCGGTCCTGCTCGACGGTGGCTACCGGCAGGCCGGCTCACCCCGGCGCGACATGGCGCCGATGCCGCCAGATAGCTACGAGGAAGTGGTGCCGCCGCTGCCGGACGAAGTCCAGGCTGAACTGGAAGCGGGCCTGAACGCCGACACGGACATCCTCTCGGCGACTGCCGCGGATGCGGCGGCCCAGCTCGCCCGGGAACCGGCGCTGGCAACGCCGGATACCGTCAATCGCGATCCGCCGCCGGTCGTCGCTGATGAATCGGCCGCAGTGGCCGAGGCGCCACCCGAGCCGGTCGCCGAGGTGCCGCCCGCACCGGTACCAGCCGTCACGGGCGAACAATGGACGGTGCAACTCGGCAGTTTCGCGAACCGCGCCAACGCCGAAGGCCTGCTCGGGCGGGTCAAGGCCGGCGGTGTGCAGGGCTTTATCCTGCCGCTGACCGACGCAGGCAAGACCACGTTCCGGGTGCGTGCCGGCCCGGTGGCCGGCCGCGCGGCAGCCGATCTGCTGCGGGCGAATCTCGAGCAGACCCAGTCTATCCGCGGCATGCTCGTGCGCCATCCATGAGCCTGTACCGCGGACGCCGGGCTTGAACTGGGCTGACATCTTCGTCCTGACGGTGCTGGGCATCTCCGCCCTGTTGAGCCTGCTGCGCGGCCTCGTCAAGGAGGTGCTGTCGCTGGTGGGCTGGGTCGTTGCGTGTTGGCTTGCCTTTCGCTATTCGGGGCCGGCCGGTGTCGTCCTAGCCGGCACCTTCGGCGTGCCGCCATCGGTGCGCACGGCGATCGGCTTCATCGCGCTGCTGGTCGGCGTGCTGCTCCTGTTTGGGGTCGTCAACTTCCTGATTGGCAAGCTGATCAGCGGCACCGGTCTGGGTGCGACCGATAAAATGCTCGGAATGTTGTTTGGGATTGGGCGCGGACTTGCGATAATCACCGTGCTGGTGATATTCGCGGGCCTGACGCCCTTGCCGCGAGATCCCTGGTGGCACCAGTCCAGTTTTCTGCCAAGGCTGGTGCCGGTAGCGAATTGGGCCATCGACTGGCTGCCGGTGGAATTCGCGAAGCACTTCGACAATTACGAACGCGTGCCACCGGCAGGTGGGGCGGGCGCTTCTCAATCCTGAGGCATACCGGGATGTGTGGAATTATCGGCATCGTAGGCAGGAATGCCGTCAACCAGGCGCTCTACGACGGACTGACCGTCCTCCAGCACCGGGGCCAGGATGCGGCTGGCATCGCGACCTATGAAGACGGACGCGTGTATCTGCGCAAGTCTGATGGGCTCGTCCGCGACGTCTTTCACACCCGCCACATGCTGAACCTGAAAGGTCGCATGGGCATTGGCCATGTGCGCTATCCGACAGCCGGCGCGAGTTCCACCGCCGAGGCGCAGCCGTTCTATGTCAACTCGCCTTACGGCATCGCGCTCGCGCACAACGGCAATCTGACGAATTCCGAGCGCCTGAAGCGCGATCTTTTCCACGAAGGCCTGCGGCATATCAACACCGATTCGGACTCCGAAGTGCTGTTGAACGTGTTCGCGCACGAACTGCAGACCTACGGCAAGACGCGCATCGGGCCGGACGACATTTTCCGCGCGATCGGCCAACTGCATAAACGCTGCCGTGGCGGCTACGCGGTGATAGCGATGATCACCGGCGTTGGCATCATCGGTTTCCGCGATCCCTATGGCATCCGGCCAATCGTGTTCGGCAGCCGCGAGACCGCACAGGGCACGGAGTATGTGATCGCCTCGGAGTCCGTGGCCATCGATGTGCTCGGCTTCAAGCTGCTGCGCGACATCGCGCCGGGTGAAGTGGTGTTCATCAGTAAGGAAGGCGATGTTCACACCCGCCAGTGCGCGGAAACGCCTCAGCTGTCGCCGTGTATCTTTGAACACGTCTACCTTGCGCGACCGGATTCGATCATCGACGGCATTTCCGTGCACAAGGCCCGGATGCGGATGGGCGAGGCGCTGGCGCGCAAGATCAAACGAGAGTGGCCGGACCACGACATCGATGTCGTGATCCCGATCCCTGACACTTCGCGGACCGCGGCGCTCGAGCTTGCGAACTCGCTGGGCGTGTCCTATCGCGAAGGCTTCATCAAGAACCGCTACATCCCGCGCACGTTCATCATGCCGGGACAGGCGTTGCGCCGGCGTTCGGTACGCCAGAAGCTGAACGCGATCGACCTCGAGTTCGAAGGCAAGAATGTGCTGCTTGTCGACGACTCGATCGTCCGCGGCACGACGTCGATGCAGATCATCCAGATGGCGCGCGAATGCGGCGCCCGGCGCGTGTATTTCGCGTCTGCCGCACCGCCGGTCTGCTATCCGAACGTGTATGGCATCGACATGCCCACAGGCGAGGAACTGATCGCGCATGGCCGAACGGTAGACGAAGTTGCGAAGCTGCTGGGCGCGGATCGGCTGATTTACCAGGAACTGCAGGATCTCGTCGACGCGGCCCGCAAGGGCAATCCCGGCATCCATGACTTCGATTTGTCCTGCTTCAATGGCGAATACGTAACCGGTGATGTCAGCGAGGTTTACCTGAACCACGTTGAATCGATGCGTTCGGACGAAGCAATGGCGAAGCGCGCTGAATCGAGCAATGACCTGCAAGACTTGTATACATCCTCGGGTGTCGTCGCCGACGTTGGCTGACACGCACCCGACTGACAGGCACCGTCAGCGGTCGCTAGCGTGCGCCACTCCGCCCTGTGCCAATTTGAACCCCGCTTGCGGGCGCCCCGGAGGCACAGCTAAAGCGAATTCTCGCCACCGGCCTCCGCTCTTGCAGCGTACCGTTGTCATGCCCCTGCGTCCGACGCCGCTGCGTCGAGGAGTTGTCTGAATGAAGGTCGATCCTGAAGCCGGGCTTGCGCTCGCCACCTTGGCATGCCGCGCGGGCGTTGAACATGGCAGCGAATTCGAGAACAGCCCGCCGATCTACGCCACGTCGAGTTTCTGCTTTGATTCCGCCGCGCAGGCCGCCGCGCGCTTCGCCGGCATCGAACCGGGCAACGTTTATTCGCGGTTCACGAATCCCACCGTGCGCGCATTCGAGGAGCGGCTCGCCGCGCTCGAAGGCGGTGAAAGCTGCATCGGCACGTCATCCGGCATGAGCGCGATTTTGACCACCGTGCTCGCGCTGCTGGCCAGCGGCGATCATGTTGTGTGCTCACGCAGTGTGTTCGGCACCATCGTCAGCCTGTTCACGCTGTTTGAGAAGTTCGGCATTCACACCACGTTCGTCGATCCGACATCCGTCGCCGCATGGGCTGCGGCCATTCGGCCGCAGACGAAGATGATGTTCCTCGAAACACCATCGAATCCGCTGACGGAAATCTCCGATATTCCGGCGCTCGCGACCCTGGCGCGCGATCGCGGCGCGTGGTTGGTGGTCGACAACTGTTTCTGCACGCCGGTCCTGCAGCGGCCGCTCGCGCTCGGGGCGCAGATCATCATTCATTCCGCCACCAAATTTCTCGACGGTCAGGGTCGCTGCGTCGGTGGGGCCGTAGTGGGGCCTGCGGATCTCGTCCAGCAGAAACTGTTGCCGTTTCTGCGCACGGCGGGACCCACGATGAGCCCGTTCAACGCATGGGTGTTCCTGAAAGGGCTCGAGACCTTGTCATTGCGGATGCAGGCACACAGCGCGAGCGCGCTGCAGCTCGCGATCTTCCTCGAACAGCATTCGGGTGTGCGTCGCGTGTTCTACCCCGGCCTTGTGAGCCATCCGCAGCATGCGCTCGCGGCACGTCAGCAATCGGGTTTTGGCGGCATTGTGTCCTTCGAGGTCAACGGCGGTCAGCCCGCGGCCTGGCGCGTCATCGACATGCTGCGTCTGTTCTCGATCACCGCCAATCTCGGCGACAGCCGCAGCATCGTCACCCATCCGGCGACCACCACGCACGGTCGCCTCAGCGCGGAACAGCGCGCCGACATGGGGATCAGCGACGAATTGATACGCCTGTCAGTGGGGCTCGAAGACGCCACTGATCTGATCGCCGATCTGGGCCGCGCGCTCGACACCTGAACGTGCCCGGCCGCGGACCCGTCGGCACCGGCAAACGCAAACGCTTGTATACAGGGAAAAATGGTTTGCAGCGTCATTGTCGCGCGTGTACATTCCGGCCACAGCAAACTACATGCGCCGCAAAATTCGGCGGCGCGATTCAAAAAATTTCGACCACTGGAATCCGTCTGACACGGGCAGAGATCGATTTCCGGTAGACACATCAACCGGAGGGACAGCCCATGCCAGGCAGGAATTTCCTTTTCATTCCCGGACCGACGAACATCCCTGAGCGCATCCGTCGCGCGATGGATGTGCCGCTCGAAGATCATCGCCGCATCGATTACCCCGCCAGCACGCTCCCGCTGTTCGAGGATTTAAAGAAGGTCTTCAAGACCCGCACGGCCAAAGTATTCATTTTTTCGTCGTCCGGTACCGGCGGTTGGGAGGCCGCGATCACCAACACGCTGTCGCCTGGCGACAAGGTGCTGCAAGCATGCTTCGGACAATTCAGTCTGCTGTGGGGCGATCTGTGCAAGAAGCTTGGCCTCGAAACACAGATCGAAGACGTCGAATGGGGTGAGGCCGTACCGCTCGACCGCTACCGTGCCATTCTCGCCGCCGACACCGCGCACGCAATCAAGGCCGTGCTCGTCACGCACAACGAAACGGCGACCGGCGTCACCAGTGATGTACACGGAGTGCGCAGGATTCTCGATGACCTCCGCCATCCGGCACTACTGTATGTCGACGGCGTCAGCTCGATAGGCTGTCTCGATTTCCGGATGGACGAATGGGGCGTTGACCTGGCAGTCGCCGGTTCGCAGAAGGGCTTCATGCTGCCGACTGGCCTTGGCATCGTGTGCGCCAGCCAGAAGGCGCTCGAGGCCCGCAAGACTGCAGGGCTGCGCCGTTGCTACTTTGATTTCGATGATCAGCTGCGCATGAACGAAGGCGGCTGGTTTCCCTATACGCCGGCGATGACCCTCATTCATGGCCTGCGCGAGTCCGTGAACATGCTGTTCGAAGAGGGCCTCGAGAACGTCTTCGCGCGTCATCATCGCTACGCCGAAGCCACGCGCCGTGCGGTGGCAGCCTGGGGACTCAAACTCTGTGCGAAGGACCCGAAGTGCTATTCGGATACCGTCAGCGCGATTGTGGTGCCCGAAGGTTTCGACAGCACCGCCGTCGTCAACACGGCTTACCAGCGTTATAACCTGTCGCTTGGGCTCGGCCTCAACAAGGTGGCAGGCAAGGTCTTCCGCATTGGGCATCTTGGTGATCTCAACGAGCTGATGATCCTGAGCGCGATCGTGGGCACCGAGATGGTGCTGCGTGACGTTGGTATCGAGGTTGAGCCCGGCAGCGGAACGGCCGCCGCGCAGGAGTATTTGCGCGCGACCCATCCGACTGGTGAGGGCGCTGAACAGCTGCGCAAAACCGCGTAGTTCGTTGACTGTCTGCTGACACAGATCGAATCCGCCCGTGGCATCGCCCACCGCATCGGTCTCGAGTGCCTGATCGAAACCACGCTCGGCAGGGCGAATGTGGTGGCGATCGCGCAGGCGAGTCCGCGGCTCGAGGCGCTGCATTTCCGGGTGGCGGACTACGTCGCGAGCTGTGGTGCGCGCAGCGTGAACATCGGCGTGCTGAAGCCCGATTATCCTGGTGATCGGTGGTACGACGGCTCGCGGGGACGCACGCAAGCAGCAAGCGACGATGGCACTCGGCTGTTCTGCACGGGTGTCCATGCTCGTCGGGGACCTGCACGCAAGGCGCCGGTGCCGCGAGGTGCAGCCTTCACGCCAAGGTCGGCATGAGCACGGCTGCGGCGCGCCGATGACTGCCAGAGATCTGTTCCTGTGACGCATGCACCATCAGGAGGAACCATGAGCAAACCCAGAGTGGTCGTGACGCGCCGCTGGCCGGCGCCGGTCGAAGCGCGTCTGCAGCAGTTGTTCGAGGTCAGTCTGAATGCCGACGACCAGCCGATGAGTGTCACCGGACTGCAGGCTGCACTCCGCGACGCGGACGCGCTGTGTCCAACGGTCTCCGATCGCATCAATGCGGAAGTCCTGGAGGTCGAGGGCCTGCGCGCGCGCGTGATAGGTAATTACGGCGTGGGCTTCAATCATATCGATCTGAAAACCGCGGCGCGGCGCGGGCTGGTCGTGACCAATACGCCGGAAGTACTGACGGACTGCACGGCGGACACTGCGATGACTTTGATGCTGATGGTCGCGCGCCGCGCCGGCGAAGGCGAACGCCAGGTGCGGGACAGCGCCTGGACCGGGTGGCGCCCAACCCACATGATGGGCACCAAAGTCACCGGCAAGACGCTTGGCCTCATTGGCTTTGGGCGCATTGCGCGCGCCATGGCGCACAGGGCGCACTTCGGCTTCGGCATGCGGATCATTTTCAGCGATCCGTGTCCGCCGTCTGCGGAAATCTGCAATGCGCTTGGCGCGAGCGCCTGTGCGACGGTCGAGGACGTACTGCGAGGTGCGGATTTCGTCGCGCTGCATTGCCCGGGCGGCGAGGCCACACGGCATCTGATGAACGCCGCGCGTCTGTCGCTGATGAAGCCTGGCGCCTTCCTCATCAACACCGCGCGCGGGGATGTCGTCGATCAGCAGGCGCTGGTCGAGGCGCTCGTCAGCGGACGCCTTGCCGGCGCCGGGCTTGATGTCTACGACGGCGAGCCACAGGTGCCGGAGGCGCTGAAGACGCTCGACAATGTGGTGCTGTTGCCGCATCTCGGCAGTGCGACCCTGGAGACGCGGGTGGCAATGGGCATGCGTGTGATCGACAACCTGGAGGCCTTTTTTGCCGGCCAGCCGCCACGCGACCGGGTGGTCTGAGACGCCTCGGCAGCTTGCCGAAGACCGCTGCAAACACTTAAGGTAGCGCGCCTTCCCCATCGCGCACGGTTGCCATGGCCGGTATCGAGCTCGCGGATCTCAGCTTCGTGGTGCCCTGCATGGGGCGTCTGTCGCATCTTCAAGAGTCGCTGCCGCGGCTGCTCGCGCTTGCCCGCGCCACCTGCGTAGTGGTGGATTACGGCTGTCCGGACGCCAGCGGCGACTGGGTCCGGCAGCACTGCCCCACCGCCCGCGTCGAACGTGCGCAGGCCGTGACCCATTTCAATCTCGCCGCCGCCCGCAACCTCGGGGCGCGTGCCGCTACCACGCCGTGGCTCTGCTTTGTCGATGCAGATGTGTTGCTCGCCGCGGGTTTTGCCGGACAGCTCTCGGCGCTGGGTGATTCGGCTGCGTTTTACACGGCGCTGTCCGCGACCCGCGGTTTGAGCGGCACGGTATTGTGTACCCGCGCTACGTTCGAGCGCGTTGGTGGCTATGACGACGTGATGCTTGGCTGGGGCAGTGAAGACACGGATTTCTACCTGCGGCTGCAAATGGCTGGCTGGCGTCGCGCGTCGTTCGACGCGGCCACCCTGCACGCGCTGCCGCATGCAGACGCATTGCGCACGCGACATTACCGCGAAGGGGATGCGCGACGCAGCCTGAGCATCAATGCCTATTACATGCACGCGAAACTCGATCTGATGAAATTGAGCGGCGGCGCATTGTCCACCCGCGCCCGCAGCGCGCTGTATGCGCGCATAGCGGCTCAGGTCGGTGCGGCGCTCGATCGCGGCGAAGCCACGATCATCGACGTGCCCGTCGGCCAGCAGCCGCTGGCCGACGGCTGGGACATCAGCGCGACATTGCGCTACCGCGTCGCCCCGCGCAGTGAACCGGCGCGCTGAGTCGCGCGCCGTCTCGCGTCTGCAAGGGTCGTGGCGTTATAGTGCGGGGTGCTTACATAGACTGGGAGAGGAACAACATGACGAAAATACTGAGTGTGCTGGTACTGGCGTTGATGCTCGGCGCCTGCGGCAAGCAGGCCGATCAGCAGGCAGCGGCGCCTGCTGCAGAACCGGCTGCAAGCCCTGCCACGGAAACCGCCGCCGCCGTTGAGGCAGTCGCTGCTGCCGAGCCGGCAGCGGCCGCCGCCCCTGCGGCGCCTGCGCCGACGCCGGACATGGCCGCGCCGGTCGCGACTGATGAAGAAGTCAAGTACGACCCGATCGACGTCGCCAAGCTCGACAACACCTGGCACAGGCAATTCAGCGGCGGCCAGTAGTCCCTGTCAGATGACCCCGGCGGCGGGCACGGCCCGCCGCCGCCGGGGTCACGCCGCGCCCGTCATCGAGCACGCTCAGTGCGCCCGGCAATACAGCCGGTTGCGACCCGCACCGTCGCCCCGCGCGGCGCGGTCTTCATGCAGGCCAGCGCTGGCCAGGCGCTGTTTGAGGACGCGTTCGCGTTCACCTTCGATCCGGCCCTGAACTTCAATCAGAATCGACTCCACCTGCGGCAGGGTCTGTACCGCGCCGGCCACGATGTGATCTTCAATGCCATCGACATCCAGCTTGATGTGCGTGGGCGGCGCCAGTGCATAGCGAGCCCGCAGACCATCGATTGAAAACGCGAGCACGCTCTGCCGGAACACGGGCTTGAAGCTGGTGTACTGATTCTCCGGTCGGTCGAGCGCATTGCCCCCGTGCCCGGGGCTCGCCTGGCTCATGTACAGCGCTCCCATGCCATCCTGCTCGCCGAGTGCAACGCACAGCGGATGAATGCGCTCGCCCAGATCGTTGAGGGCGATGTGATCGACGAGCACCCCGAAATTGAAGCCGCTCGGCTCAAAAGCATAGACGGTGACCCCGGGCTTCAGCGCCGCATACAGCGAGTACACACCAATGCTCGCGCCGATGTCCCAGAACACGGCGCCGGTGGCAAAACCGTCGATCCAGGCCAGGGTTTCGGGCTCGTCGGTGTGGAAGCGCTCGACGGCACTCGCGGTAAAGGCGCTTCGCAGCTGACGAAAGCGCAGCGCGCCGAGGCGGGTCTCGACGGTGGCGAGATCCTCGCTCATCAGTTGCTCGATGACCCGCGCCTTGACCCGCTTGCGCTGGCGGCTGCTCAGGGGGGCCAGGCTGGTGTTGACGAGCGCGGTGACGAAGCGGGCGATGGTACGGCTCATGGCCGGCATCTTACCGCAGTCCCCAGCGGTCGTCGGCCGGCCCGCTGTCGACAGCCGCCGCTGTTGCGGGCCGGGCAGTCGATGGCAGAATGCGGACTCTCTTTTTCCACCCACACCAGCAGGAGGCCCAGATGACCATCAAAGCAGGCGACAAGATGCCCAGCGGTTCGTTCGGCGTGATGACCGACAAGGGACCGGGTTCGATGACCAGCGACGAATTGTTCAACGGCAAGAAAATTGTGTTGTTCTCGGTGCCGGGTGCCTTTACGCCAACCTGCTCCGCGAAGCACCTGCCGGGCTTCATCGAGCACGCGGATGCCATCAAGGCCAAAGGCGTCGCCTCGATCGCGTGCCTCGCGGTCAACGATGCTTTCGTCATGGGCGCCTGGGGCAAGCAGGCCGGTGCCGACGGCAAGGTGACGATGCTCGCCGACGGCAACTGCGCGTACACGAAGGCGCTCGGGCTCGAACTCGACGCCAGCGGCTTCGGCATGGGCACACGCGGCCAGCGCTTCGCGCTGATCGTCGACGATGGCGTTGTCAAGCATGTCTTCGTCGAAGCGCCAATGGAGTTCAAGGTCAGCGCCGCGGAGAACGTCCTGGCGAATCTTTGAGTGAGCAGCAGCCCCGGGCGCGTCGCCGCGCTCGGGGGTATCGCCAATGAATCAGACTCTGCCGATACCGTTCGACGCCCGCGAGTTTCAGCAGGAACTCGCGCAGCTCGGGGCCTGGATTGCCAGTTACTACGCCCGTCTGCCGGACTTGCCTGTGCTGTCGCAGGTGAGCCCGGGTGCGGTGCGCGCGGCCCTGCCGGCCGCGGCGCCCGAAACATCGGAGCCGTTTGACGCGCTGCTCGCCGATCTCGACCGCATCGTGGTGCCGGCGCTGACCCACTGGCAGTCCCCGAACTTCTTCGCCTATTTCCCCGCCAACGCGTCTGCGCCGTCCATGCAGGCCGAATTGCTGTCCGCCGCGCTCGGCGTGCAGGGCATGCTATGGCTGACGAGTCCGGCCTGCACCGAACTCGAAACCCATATGCTCGACTGGCTCGCGCAGGCTTGCGATCTGCCAGCCCGTTTTCTGTCGTCCGGCCGGGGCGGTGGCGTCCTGCAGGATTCGGCGTCGAGCGCCGTGCTCTGCGCGCTGCTCGCCGCCCGCGAACGCGCAACGGGCGGTGATGGCAATGAACAGGGCTACCGTGGCGGGCTGACGGCCTATGGTTCGAGCCAGGCTCACTCCTCGCTCGACAAGGCGGTGATGATCGCGGGCATTGGCCGGCGCCAGTTGCGCAAGGTTGCCGTCGACGCGAACTTCGCCCTGAATCCGGACGATCTCGCAGCTCAGATAGCCGCCGATCGCGCGGCCGGCCACACGCCGGCATTCGTCTGTGCGACGGTCGGCACCACGTCGTCGCTGGCCTGCGATCCGCTGCCGGCCATCGGCCGGATCTGCCGCGACGCCGGGTTGTGGCTGCATGTCGACGCCGCGATGGCGGGCAGCGCCGCCCTGCTGCCGGAATGCCGTGCCCTGTTCGCCGGTCTGGCGCTGGCCGACAGTTACTGCTTCAACCCGCACAAATGGCTGCTGACGAACTTCGATTGCAGCTGTCTGTACGTCGCCGATCGGCACGCGCTGACCGCAGCGCTCGAAATCAGCCCGGCGTATCTGCGTAACGATGCGACATCTGCCGGTGCCGTGCTCGATTACCGGGACTGGCAGATCCCGCTCGGCCGGCGCTTTCGTGCTTTGAAACTATGGTTCGTGCTGCGCCGGTTCGGACTCGTCGGCCTGCGCGCCCTGTTGCGCCGGCATCTCGAACTGGCCGCGGCACTCGGGGCATGGATCGCCGCCGACGAGCGTTTCGAGCTTGTGGCGCCGGTCACGCTCAATCTTGTGTGCTTCCGCTATCGTGGCAGCGATGCACAGAATCAGCGCTTGCAGCGTCTCGTCAACGACAGTGGCCGACTGTTCATCTCGCATACCGTGTTGAACGGCCAGCATGTGTTGCGTTTCTGTGTGGGACAGGGGGCGACCGGCGACAGCCACGTGCGCGCGGCCTGGCAGCAGATCGCGCATGCCGTCAACGATCTGAACATCTGATTCGAGGAAGCCCGGTGATGCGAAATCTGTTGTTGCCCCTGTTGCTGTTGTCAGTCCCGATGGTGTCGGCGCAAGAGGCCGGCCGGCTGAACTACGATCAGGTCGATCTCGCGGCCAATGCTGAACAGGATGTCCCCAACGATCTGCTCGTGGCCGTGCTGTACACCGAGCATGAGGGTCAGCGGCAGGCGGAGGTCGCGGAGCGCGTCAATCTCGCGATGGCCTGGGCGCTCGAGCGTACAAAGCCCGCTGCCGGGGTCAAGTCGCAGACCCTGCAATACAGCACTTATCCCGTTTACGCGGCGGACTCCTCGACGATTTCCGGATGGCGCGCGCGTCAGGCGCTGCGCCTCGAGGGGCGCGACGCCAAGGCCGTCGGCGAACTGATCGCGAGTTTGCAGGAGCGGTTGGCGGTCGAGTCGATGGGCTATGCGGTTTCGCGCGAAGCCCGGCTTGCGGCGGAAGAGGCGTTGACCGCCAGCGCGCTCCGGCAGTTCGAAGCACGCGCGCAGCAGATCGCAGGTGCTCTCGGCCGGCCTGGTTACCGTCTGGTGCGGCTGAATGTTTCGTCCACCGGCAATCCTGGCGCACCGATCGCGTTCCGCTCGGCGATGATGGCCGATGGCGCGATGGCGAAATCGGCGCCGGCGCAGATCGAGGCCGGCGAGCAGACGCTGGGCGTCAGCGCATCCGGCACCATCCAACTCGAAGCCGCGCGTTGATGCGCATCCAGGGCCGTTTCATGAAATCGACTTTTATCGCCCTGAGTTTCGCGCTCCTGCTGTCAGGTGGTGCGCTGGCGGCTGTGCCTGCGGCCAAATCTGATTACGCGAGCCTGAAGGCGCAGTTGCAGGCAGGGGATCCCAAACTCGATTTTCTCACCCTGCGGATGGCGCACGCAGATTCGGACGACTACCAGCCGAACTCTCCGGATTCGCTCGTGCGCCGCAAGGCCGTGCAGGACGCCATCGAGGCGGGCAAGTTTGAGGTGGCTGTGGCCCTGCTCGAAAAGTGGCTGGCCGCAGATTTTCTCAATCCGTTTGCGCATCTCGGGGCCATTCGTGCCTATCGGGAAGTCAACAACGAGGCCAGCGCGAATTTCCACAGCGCGGTGGTCGATGGACTGTTTGATTCGATATGCGGCCGCGACGAGGGACTATCCGAGAACCGCCCGTGCAAAGTGCTGTCGATCGACGAGCAGCACTTTTTCCTGGTCATGCACGGTTTCATGATCAACGGCGAGTACGGCACGACCTGCAGCGAAGAGCGCCCGTGTCAGGTGTACGAAGTCACCAAGCAGAACACGAACGAGAAACTTACGCTGTTCTTCGATATATCACGGCCGCTCGCGTTTCAGGACGCGCGCCGGAAAGCTGCCGCGGCGGCGGCAGCTCAGAAACCGTAGACGAGCGGGATTACCGTCACGGTCACGGCCCAGGTCACGAGGTTCAGTAACCCGCCGAAGATCACGAAATCCCGGAACTGGTAACCGCCGGGGCCATAGACCATCAGGTTGGTCTGATAGCCGATAGGCGTCGCAAAGCCGCACGACGCCGCGATCATGATCGCGTAAACGAACGGCATGTGTGAGACGCCGAGGGTTTCAGCGGTCGCCAGCGCCAGTGGGAACATCATGGCCGCTGCCGCGTTGTTCGACATCAGTTCAGTGAACAGCATCGTCAACCCATAGATAATCACCAGGGCGAGCCACGGATCGCCGCCTGCAAAGCCGATGAATTGCTCGACGATGAAGCTTGCGCCGCCGCTGATTTCGAGTGCCTTGCCGATACCGAGCGCGGCGCCGATCACGGTCAGCACCTGCCAGTCGATGCTGCGCCGGGCAATCGGCCCTGTCACACAGCGCGTCGCCAGCATCAGGCAAGCGGCGAGCAGCGCCGCGTTCAACATCGTCATCACGCCGGTCGCTGCCAGCACCACCATGCCGCCGAGAATCGACACCGCCATCCCGGCGCGCTCGTGGCGCACAGGTGCCGAATCGTCGAGTCTGGTCACAAGCAGGAAGTCGCGCGAATTACGGTGGGTCTCAGCGAAGGCGTTGTTCGTCTCCAGCAGCAGCGTGTCGCCGGTCTCGAGCACGATGTCGCCTATCTTGCGCTTGATCCGCGCGCCGTCGCGCGCCACCGCGATCACCGCTGCGTTGTACACATTGCGAAAACGACCGTCGCGTATCGTACGCCCCAGCAGCGGACAGCTGCTCGAGACCACTGCCTCCACCAGACAGCGCGAGTCGCGATGTGCCTGGAGCTTGAAAACCTGGTTCGTGGCCGGCCGCAGGCCGCGAATGCGCTGCAGTTCGACGATGGAGTCGACGATGCCGACGAAGATAAGGCGGTCGTCGCCCTTCAGGCGCTGCTCGGGGCCGACCGCGACGATAGCATCGCCGTCGCGCTCGATTTCCATCAGATACGCACCTGGCAGGTGGCGCAGGCCCGCTTCCTCGATGGTGCGTCCGGCGAGCGCACCGCCCGGTTCGACCATCATCTCGACGGTGTATTCACGCGGGTCGTTTTCGAGGCTGATGGCGGATTTGCGGTCCTTGAGCAGCAGACGACTGAACACGAGCATGTAGGCGATGCCGGCGATGGCGCAGGCAAGGCCGACCGGGGCGATCGCGAACATGCCCGGATTCTCGCCTGTCGCGTCGCGCAGCAGGCCATAGACCACGATGTTCGTACTGGTGCCGATCTCCGTGCACAGCCCACCGAGAATGGTCGCAAAGCTCAGCGGCATCATGAACTTCGAGGGCGACATCCGGAGCTTTTTCGCCCAGTCGACGACCACCGGCACGAGCATCGCAACGAGCGGCGTGTTGTTCATGAATGAACTCATGACAGCGGCGGGAATCATCATGCGCGCCTGGGCGCTCACGAGGCGGGTAGGACGGCCCAACAGGCGCTGCGCGAGCCATGCCATGCCGCCGGTCTCACGCAGGCCGGTGGCGACGATGAACAGCACGCCGACGGTGATCAGGCCTTCGTTGGCAAAGCCGCCCAGGGCCTGCTTCGTATCCAGCACGCCGCAGCTGAGCAGGAAGGTCAGTGCGGCGATCATCACGAGATCCGGGCCCACCGCCGTCAGCGTCAGGGCCAGGAGCACCGCCAGGACGGTGGCGAGGGTCAGGATGGCGTGTTCTGTCATGGTTTGGGCGTGCTCTGAGAATGGGCGGCGCAGCGGCTGCGCCAGGGGCCACAGCATAAGGGAGAACGGGCCTGCGGGGCCGTATCAAGCCAGGGGGTGGGCTGGCCGCTAACCGTCACTGCAGCCGTCCCGGCGGCCAATCATGGAGATCCCAGCATGACTTCCCCCGCCGCCGCCAGGTCAGGCGCCCGCGCCGCCGTCGAACCGCTCTACGTGTTTGGTTCGAACATGCAGGGCGAACATACCGAAGGCCATGCCGCCGTTGCGGCGCGGTTTCATCAGGCGAAAACCGGGGAAGCCGAAGGCCGCACCGGCAATGCCTACGCGATCCCCTATCGCGACCCGCACATGCGCCTGCTGCCGCTGCGCGAAATCGCGCAACACGTCGAGAATTGCAAGGCGTATGCAGAGACCCATCGGGTCGCCGTGCTGCAGGTGGCGCGCTTCGCGTGCGAGAAGGGCGCGTTCAGCGATGCCGAGATCGCGAATCTGTTTCGGAAGGTGCCGCCCAACTGTGTGTTGCCGGCGGTATGGCAGCGCATTCTCGAAACCAGCCGCCCGGTCCGCATCATGATCTATGACCCGGCCGGGCGCCTGTTGGGTGCCGAATGGCAGGCACTGCTGGGTCGCTATCTCGCGCTCAATCTGCCGCTGTGGGGCGTGAGCGGGGCGGAACTGATCAGCGCCGGTGGTGCGCGCAATGTCGTGGCCACTGATGCCGCGGCGAGGCATCTCGGTCTCAAGCACAAGGTCGTCGGTGAAAATCCGGCGTATTACGGCGCGCAGTCGGCCATTGCTGCCGAAATGAAGGCCGTCTGGTCGTCGACCCATCTGCTGAGCATCACCGATCCCGATCAGACCGCGCAGCCGGCGCACGTGCGCGTGCTGACCTATGCGACGCGCGACGGGCTCGATTGCGACGATCTCTATCCCGGCATGTTTGACTGAAATCAGCAGCAGCGCCTGATCCCGCTCCAGCGCCGCTCCTGCTCGGCGCGAAAGAATTCGGACCGCGTCGGTGGTCTATGCTCGCAGCCCGCACCGTGCTCGCGCGCGAAATGTCGGCAACCGGCCCGGTACGCGGCATCGCCGTTCAGCCACGCAAGCCATTGCTTGAAGCCCGCCCAGATGGCGCTGAGCCGCCTCACGGTGCGGCCAGTTCCGTCCGGACATAGGGTGCTTCCGACAGCGGCGGCAGCGTGCCACCACTCAGTGCGCGACGGCAGACGCGGGCGGTTTCGAACACCACCATCCAGGTGATCACCAGGAACAGTGCGGTCATCACCGCGTTCAGGTTGTCGTTGAACAGCAGCCGTGGTGCGCTGGCAACGGCGTCGGGCGGCAACAGACCCTCGGCGAGTTTCTGGCGCAGATCGCTCGCATGGGCCAGAAAACCGATGCGCGGGGCTTCATTGAAAAGTTTGTGCCAGGCGGCGGTGGTCGTGACGATCACGAGCCAGACCAGTGGCGCGGCCGTGATGTAGGCCTGTTTCCCACGTCCGGATTTGACGAGGATGGTCGTCGCCACGCACAGCGCAATCGCCGCCAGCATCTGGTTCGCGATGCCGAACAGCGGCCACATGCTGTTGATACCGCCGAGGGGGTCGAGCGTCCCCTGATAGAGAAAGTAGCCCCACGCGCTGACCACCAGTCCGCTCGTCAGCAGCACGCCCGGATACCAGCTCGTGCGGCCGAGCGGCGCGTAGAAGTTCCCGAGCAGATCCTGCAGCATGAAGCGCGCCACGCGCGTGCCGGCATCGAGCGTCGTCAGGATGAACAGGGCTTCGAACATGATCGCGAAGTGATACCACAGCGCGAGCAGGCCGCCGCCCGACAGTGCCGAGAAGATGTGCGCCATGCCGACAGCGAGTGAGGGGGCGCCGCCGGTGCGCGCGAACAGCGTCGCTTCGCCCATCTCACGCGCCAGCAGGTCCATCTGTTCCACTGTGACCGGGAAGCCCCAGCTGCTGATCGTCGCCACCGCCGTCGCAGCGTCCTTGCCGACGACCGCCGCCGAGCTGTTGATCGCGAAGTACACGCCCGGGTCGAGCACGCAGGCGGCGACGATCGCCATGATGGCCACGAAGGACTCCATCATCATCCCGCCGTAGCCGATCATCCGCGCATCGGCCTCGTTGGCGATCAGCTTCGGTGTGGTGCCGGATGCAATCAGGGAGTGGAAGCCCGAGATCGCACCGCAGGCAATCGTGATGAACACGAACGGAAACAGCGGCCCCGAGAAGATGGGGCCGCTGCCATCGATGAACGAGGTGACTGCCGGCATCCGGATATCCGGGCGAAGGATGACGATCGCCACTGCCAGCGCGCCGATCGTCCCGATTTTCATGAAGGTCGAGAGGTAGTCGCGCGGCGCCAGCAGCAGCCACACCGGCAGCACCGCGGCGCAGAATCCATACGCGATGATCATCAACGCCAGCGCCGGGCCGTCATAGTCGAACCAGGCGCGCAGCAGCGGCTGGTGATCGAGCCAGCCACCGCCGACGACCGCTGCGAGCAGCAATACGACGCCGATGGCCGTGCCTTCGAGGACCTGCCCCGGCCGCACACTGCGCATGTAGAGGCCGATCAGCACCGCGATCGGGATGGTCGCGGCGACCGTCGAGGTTGCCCACGGGCTGTGCTTCATGGCGTTGACGACGACGATGCCGAGCACCGCGATCAGGATGATCATGATCGTCATCACGCCGAGCAGCGCCGCGCCTCCGCCAACCGGGCCGAGTTCGTCGCGCGCCATCTTGCCGAGCGAGCGTCCGTTGCGTCGAATCGAGAAGAACAGGATCACGAAGTCCTGGACGCAGCCGCCGAGCACGCCGCCAATCAGAATCCACAGCGTGCCGGGCAGATAGCCGAACTGCGCGGCGAGGGTCGGGCCGATCAGCGGGCCGGGCCCGGCGATCGCTGCGAAATGGTGGCCGAACACGATCCAGCGGTTCGTCGGCATGAAATCGCGGCCGTCGTTCAGCCGCTCGGCGGGCGTGGCACGCGTCGCGTCGAGCATGAGGACCTGGGTAGCGACATAGGCGCTGTAGAAGCGATAGGCAATGGCGTAGACACAAACGGCGGCGACGATGAACCACAGGCTGTTGATCGCTTCACCCCGATGCAGCGCGATGCCGCCCACGGCCGCGGCGCCGACGATGGCGACCGTCAGCCACAACAGGAGGCCGGGGCCCGCGAGGCCCCGTTGGGCGTGAAAAGCGTCGAGCGGCTGCGGCTGCATCAGAAACCCCCTTGAAGCCGGCGGACGCCGGCGGCGGCTACGATAGCGCCCGCGGCCGGGCCGCTCAATCGCCAGCGGACCGCAAGGCAGGCGGGCGTGCGCGAGGCGCCCGGCGAGCGCTCGAGCGGCAACCTGCGGTGTGTGTCGTCGCCCGGGCGCGCGCCGTGACCGGATTCACATCCGCCGTCTGTCAGCCACGCATGCTCCGCTCAGAACAGCCCCGTGATGTTGCCGGCCGCGTCCACGTCGATGTGCTCCGCCGCCGGCACCTTGGGCAGCCCTGGCATCGTCATCATGTCGCCGGCAATTGCAACGATGAAACCGGCCCCGGCAGCGAGCCGGACCTCCCGGATGGTCACCGTATGGCCGCTAGGCGCACCCAGTGCGCCAGCGTCGGTCGAGAACGACATCTGGGTTTTTGCCATGCAGATCGGAAGCCGGCCATAGTCTGCGTTCAGCTCATTGAGCTGCGCCTTGACCCTCGCGTCGGCGCTGATCCCGGCGGCGCCGTAGATGCGGGTGGCGATTGCCTCAATCTTGTTCCACAGCGGCGCGTCTTCGTCATACACATAGCGGTGCGGGGTCGTGTTGCCGTCGACGACTTCGGCAACCACGCGCGCCAGTTCCTCGGCCCCGGCACCGCCCAGCGCCCAGTGCCTGGCGACGACGGCACGGCCGCCCAGCGCCGTGACGCGTTCGATGATCAGCCGGACTTCCGCGTCCGTGTCATGCGTGAAGTGATTGATGCCGACGATGCAGGGCAAACCGTACTGCTCGGTGATATTGCGGAAATGCCGTTCGAGATTGACCATCCCGTTGGCCAGAGCGTCCAGGTTCCCGGCGTTCAGGTTGTCCTTCTGCGCGCCGCCGTGGTACTTCAGCGCGCGGACGGTTGCCACCAGCACCGCCGCACGTGGCATGAGGCCCGCCTTGCGGCATTTGATGTCGATGAACTTCTCGGCACCGAGATCCGCGCCGAATCCTGCTTCCGTGACGACGTAGTCGGCGAGTTTGAGCGCGGCCCTGGTGGCCGACACGCTGTTGCAACCGTGCGCAATGTTCGCAAAGGGCCCCCCGTGTACGAAGGCGAGGTTATTTTCCAGCGTCTGCACGAGGTTCGGCTTGATGGCGTCCTTCAACAGCGCAGCCATGGCGCCGTGCGCCTTCAGATCCCGCGCTCGCACCGGTTGGCGGCTGCCGGTGGTGTAGCCGATGACGATGTCGCCGAGCCGCTCTTTCAAATCCTGCAGTGAGGTCGCAAGGCAGAAGATCGCCATGACCTCGGAGGCCACGGTGATGTCGTAGCCATCCTCGCGCACATAGCCGTTGGCGGTGCCGCCAAGTCCGATGATGATCTTGCGCAGCGCGCGGTCGTTCATGTCGACCACGCGTTTCCAGGCAATGCGGCGCGGGTCCAGAGCGAGTGCATTGCCGTGGTTGATGTGGTTGTCGATCAGCGCGGACAGCAGATTGTGCGCGGCACCGATTGCGTGGAAGTCACCGGTGAAGTGCAGGTTGATGTCCTCCATCGGCACGACCTGCGCATAACCGCCGCCCGCTGCACCGCCTTTGACCCCGAAGCAGGGGCCGAGCGAGGGCTCGCGCAGGCAGATGATGGTGTTACGGCCGATGCGGTTCAGCGCGTCGCCGAGGCCGACGGTGGTGGTGGTCTTGCCCTCGCCTGCCGGTGTGGGGCTGATGGCGGTGACCAGCACCAGTTTGCCATCCGGCCTGTCCTGCAGGCTGTTGATATAGTCGAGCGACACCTTGGCCTTGAAATGACCGTACGGCTCGAGGTGTTCGCTGGCGATACCGTAGCGTTCCGCGGCAAGCGTCATGATGGGACGCTTGTTTGCGGCCTGTGCGATTTGGATGTCAGACATGCCTGTCTCCTTGAGCTGCAATCAATGAAATCCGGAGCGCGGGAGGTCGAAAGTGGAAGCCGGGCGTGAAGCAGGCTTCGCCGCCGCGTGGCGCACCCGGTGTCGCGCGACGTCGTAGCGCAGGCAGGTTGCGTGATTGAGGGGCATTCTAGCACCGGGATCGTGCGCGAATTCCAGCGTCCGGGCCGCCCGGCGAAGGCGCCATACCGGGGCGGGCGCAGTGCGCCGTCTGACGTCTTCGCGCGCTGACGTTCCCGGCATGACGCGGCCGGCGGACGGCCCCCGGGCTGTTTACCGTGGCCTGCGAGCGCACCCTGCCGGTGGCAGGTCCAGGCGGTGACCGGCGCGCCGCGCGAGGGGCACTCGCCGCGCCGTTTCAAGCCCTGCCAGCGGTCTGCGGGCGTTGAGAAAGGAGGGCGCATCTGGTAGTTTGCGGGCATCGAAAAGGGTGGCCATGCATCGCCCTTTCATGCCCCTATGCTGTGTCCGTCCACCCAGGAATCCGTAACTCAACGACACTTCATGACCCGCTACGTCTTTATTACTGGCGGCGTCGTCTCCTCGCTAGGCAAGGGCATCGCATCGGCATCGCTCGGCGCCTTACTCGAAGCGCGGGGGCTCGATGTCGCCATGATCAAACTCGATCCGTACATCAACGTCGATCCGGGCACGATGAGCCCGTTTCAACACGGCGAAGTCTTCGTCACCGAAGACGGCGCTGAAACGGATCTCGATCTTGGCCACTACGAGCGTTTCGTGCGTTGCCGCACCAGTTCGAGCAGCAACTACACGACCGGACGCATCTATGAGAGCGTGATCCGCAAAGAGCGGCACGGTGAGTATCTTGGCGCCACGGTGCAGGTAATTCCGCACATCACCGACGAAATCAAGGCCTGCATCAAGCAGGGCGCAGGCAATGCCGAGATCGCCATGGTCGAGATTGGTGGCACCGTTGGCGACATCGAGTCGCTGCCATTTCTCGAAGCCATCCGCCAGATGCGTGTTGAACTCGGCGCCCGCCACACGCTGTTCATCCACCTGACGCTCGTGCCCTACATTCCGTCGGCCGGCGAGGTGAAGACCAAACCAACGCAGCATTCGGTGAAAGAACTTCGCTCGATCGGCATTCAGCCCGACGTCCTCATCTGCCGCGGCGATCGGCCGGTGCCCGAGACCGAGAAGCGCAAGATCGCGCTGTTCACGAACGTCGAGGAACGCGCGGTGATTTCGGCCATCGATGCCGATTCGATCTACAAGATTCCACTGATGCTGCACGCGCAGGCGCTCGATGACATCGTCGTCGAGAAACTCGGCATCGACGCACCGCCGGCAGACCTCAAGGAGTGGCAGGCGGTGGTGGATGCCGTCGGCGCGCCGAAGGGCGAGGTCAACATCGCCATGGTCGGCAAGTACGTCTACCTGACCGAATCCTACAAGTCGTTGTCCGAATCGCTGATTCACGCCGGCATCCATACCCGCACGCGCGTTAACATCCGGTATGTCGATTCGGAGGTCTTCGAGCGTGAAGGCGTGACCGGCCTCGAAGGCACGGATGCGATCCTCGTGCCCGGCGGTTTCGGCGAACGGGGCATCGAAGGCAAGGTGCTCGCCGCGCAGTATGCGCGCGAGAACAAGATCCCCTATCTGGGCATCTGCCTCGGCATGCAGGTCGCGGTGATCGAATTCGCGCGGCACTGCGCCGGCCTCGACGATGCGCACAGCACCGAGTTCAATCGCGACACGAAAGCGCCGGTGATCGCGCTGATCACCGAATGGATGGCGGCCGACGGCGCCGTGCACCGTCGCGACGAACGCAGCGACAAGGGCGGCACCATGCGGCTTGGCGGCCAGCAGTGCAGGCTTGCGCCGGACAGCTTCGTGGCCCGCGCCTATGGCACAGACACGGTCATCGAGCGTCATCGGCACCGCTACGAGTTCAACAACACCTATCAGATGGAACTCGAAGCGGCGGGTCTGCGCATCGCCGGCCGTTCGATGGACGGCAATCTGGTCGAGATCGTCGAGATCCCGACGCACCCGTGGTTTGTCGGTTGCCAGTTCCATCCGGAGTTCACGTCGACACCGCGCGACGGTCACCCGCTGTTCACCGCCTTCGTGCGCGCGGCGTTGGCCCATCAGGCACAGCGCGCGGCCACGGACAGCCATGCGGCTATGTAACTTCGAGGTCGGCGGCGCCCGGCCGTTCTTCCTGATCGCAGGTCCCTGCGTCATCGAAAGCGAAGCGCTGGTGTTCGAAGTCGCCGGCCAACTGCTCGAGATCACGCGGGAACTGTCGATTCCGTTTATCTTCAAGGCGTCCTACGACAAAGCCAATCGCACCTCGCATGAGAGCTTTCGCGGCCCGGGCCTCGAGCAGGGTCTGAAGATCCTGGAAAAGCTGCGACGCGATCTCGGCGTACCGGTGCTGACGGACGTCCATGAAGACACGCCGCTGAATGAAGTCGCGGCGGCGGTCGACGTGCTGCAGACACCGGCCTTCCTGTGCCGGCAGACCAACTTCATACAGGCCGTCGCCAAACAGGGCAAGCCGGTGAACATCAAGAAAGCCCAGTTCCTCGCGCCGTGGGACATGCAGCACGTCGTCGCCAAGGCCCGCGCCACCGGCAATGAGCAAATCATGGTCTGCGAGCGCGGCGCAAGCTTCGGCTACAACTACCTGGTGTCCGACATGCGCTCGCTGGTCGTGATGCGCGAGACCGGTGCCCCGGTCGTGTTCGACGCTACGCACTCGGTGCAGATGCCGGGTGGCCAGGGCGGATCGTCTGGTGGCCAGCGTGAATTCGTGCCGGCGCTGGCACGTGCTGCGGCCGCGGTCGGCGTCGCGGGCATCTTCATGGAAACGCACCCCGATCCCGAGCGTGCCCTGTCGGATGGCCCGAACGCATGGCCGCTGCCGCGCATGCGCGAACTGCTCGAAACCTTGTGCACGATTGATCGCACCATCAAGCAGGCGGGTGTGATGAATTGAGCCGGGCCCCGCTGCCGGGGCCATCGCTGGTCAGAAAGGAAATCGAATGTCTGAGATCACCGCAGTCACCGCCCTCGAAGTGATGGATTCCCGGGGCAACCCGACGGTGCGCGCCGAAGTGGTCACCGCACGCGGCGCGCGGGGGGCCGCCGCCGTGCCGTCTGGCGCGTCCACCGGCGAGCGTGAAGCACTGGAAATGCGCGATCTCGACCCCGCCCGTTACCTCGGCAAGGGCGTGCGCAAGGCCGTCGCGCACGTCAACGGCGAAATCGCCGCCTGCGTCAAAGGGCGCGATGTCTCCGATCAGGCCGGGCTCGATGCGGCGATGATTGCGCTCGACGGCACGCCGAACAAAGGCCGCTTGGGCGCCAACGCCACGCTCGCCGTCTCGATGGCCGCCGCGCGCGCCGCCGCCACTGAACTCGACATGCCGCTGTATGCGTATTTCGGTCGCGGCGAACGCGAGCGTTTCGATCTGCCGGTACCGATGATGAACATCATCAACGGCGGCGCGCACGCCAGTAACAACGTCGACTTCCAGGAATTCATGATCCTGCCGGTCGGCGCGCCGAATTTTGCCGAGGCGCTGCGCTATGGCGCAGAGGTGTTCCACGCACTGAAGTCGGTGCTCGCCAAGCGCGGCGCCGGCACGACGGTCGGCGATGAAGGCGGCTTCGCGCCGGATTTGCCGTCGAATCAGGCGGCGCTTGATCTGATTGCCGAGGCCATTGGCAAGACCGGCTTCAAGCTCGGCGAGGACATCGTGCTCGGCCTCGACGTCGCGAGCTCCGAGTTCTACCGGGATGGCAAGTATCATCTGGCCTCGGAAGGGCGTCAGCTGAGCAGTGCCGAGATGAGCGACCTGCTCGCGGGCTGGTCGCGTGACTATCCGATCGTCACGATTGAAGACGGCATGGACCAGAACGACTGGGAAGGCTGGGGCCTGTTGACGCAGGCCGTCGGCGATCGCGTACAACTGGTCGGCGACGATCTCTTCGTCACCAACACCGAGATACTCGCGCGCGGCATTGCGCAGCACATTGCGAACTCGATTCTGATCAAGGTCAACCAGATCGGCACGCTCAGCGAGACCTTCGCGGCGATCGACATGGCCCGCAAGGCGAACTACACGGCGGTCGTGTCGCATCGTTCCGGTGAAACCGAAGACACCACAATCGCCGACATCGCGGTCGGCAAGAGCACCGGCCAGATCAAGACCGGCTCGCTGTCGCGTTCGGATCGCGTGGCCAAGTACAACCGCCTGCTGGTGATCGAACACGAACTCGGCGCGCGCGGCAGATACCCGGGCCGCGCCGTCTTCTACAACCTCGGCGCGCAATAAACGCCATGCGCGGCCTCATCGTCGTCCTGTTGGCTCTGCTGCTGATGCTGCAATACAGCCTGTGGCTGGGCCGCGGCGGCGTGCGCGATGTCGCGAATCTGAAAGACCAGATCACGGCACAGGAGGCGGACAACGCGAAACTCGAGGCACGCAACACCGCGCTGCTCGCCGAGGTGATGGATCTCAAGCAGGGCATGGATGCGATCGAGGAAATCGCGCGCAGTGAAATGGGCATGGTCCGCGAGGGCGAGGTGTTCTTTCAGGTGCTGGAACCCCTGCAGGGCACTGCGGAGGCACCGGCGGCGAGCGATGACGACTGACGGTCCGCGCATCTGGGCCGTCGTGCCCGCGGCTGGCAAAGGTGCCCGCATGGGCGCCGATCGACCCAAGCAGTATCTCGAACTGGCGGGTCGCACGGTGCTCGAACACACCCTGCTGCGTCTGCTCGATGAATCGCGGATCGCCGGCATCGTGGTGGCCCTCGCGGCGCACGACACGCTCGGTCAGGCCATCGTCGCGCGGCTCGGCGCGCGGGTGGTGATGACCGTCGGCGGCGCCGAGCGCTGTCATTCCGTGCTCAACGGTCTCGACGCCGTGCCGCAGGCGACCGCAGACGACTGGGCGCTGGTGCACGATGCGGCGCGTCCCTGTCTGCGGGCCGGCGATCTCGCCGCGCTGATTGAACAACTGGCCGGCAATCCCTGCGGTGGCATCCTCGCTGTGCCGGTACGCGACACCCTGAAGCGTTGTGCACCCGACGGCACCATCGAGCACACCGTTGATCGCAATCAGTTGTGGCATGCACTGACGCCGCAGATGTTTCGCCTGTCAGTCCTGCGCGCGGCCCTCCGCGCTGCGCTCACTGCGCAGCGGCTCGTGACGGACGAAGCCCAGGCCATCGAACTCGCCGGTTACGTACCGCGGGTCGTCGAAGGTCATGCCGACAACATCAAGATCACGCGGCCGGAGGATCTGCCGCTCGCAGATTACTATCTGCGCACCCAGTCAGGAGTTTGAGCACCATGCGGATCGGCCAGGGTTTTGACGCACACCGGTTTCGGGATGGCGATCACGTAATGCTCGGCGGCGTGCGGGTGCCGTTCGAGCGCGGGCTTGCCGCGCATTCCGACGGCGACGTGCTGCTCCATGCGATCTGCGATGCACTGCTCGGCGCCGCCGCCCTTGGCGACATCGGCAAGCATTTTCCGGATACCAGTCAGACCTTCAAAGGGATAGACAGCCGCATCCTGCTGCGCAGGACCGCCGAAATCCTGGCCGAAGCGGGTTATCGCACCGTGAATCTCGATGGCACGATCATCGCTGAGCGACCGAAAATCGCGCCGCACGTCGCCGCGATGCGCGCGTGCATCGCAGACGATCTGAAACTGCCGCTCGATGCCGTCAGCGTGAAGGCGACCACCACCGAGAAGATGGGGTTCACCGGTCGCGAGGAAGGCATTGCAGCCGCCGCGATTGCGCTGATCGAACCACTGCGCGGTGCCTGATCGGCCCGGTGCCGCCAGGCGCCCCCTCAGGGGGCGGGAGCGCGGACGCCGTCCCTGAGAAATCCCTCCTAATATGGCAAGCCAGCGCTTGAATATCAACGGATGGATTGACGGAGGAAGCCTGGCAATCTGTCCGCCACGGCTTTACTTGTGCCATTGGCCTCCCACCCCTTGCCCGGGCAGCCGCGCGGCGGCGACCGACACGGCCGGCCTTCACGGGCCGCCGATTCCACGCCTGCCATCAGCGTTAAGCTGCCGCCAATGCCGGATGATTACGTGAAAGTGGTTTCCGCATGGAACTGTTCCGGTACCACCGGTCGTGCCGATTCAGATGGGCCGTGCGTACCGCAGGACCTGCGTGCCGCGCCAGGTCGCGCCGGGCGTGAGGATTACCGGCGGATCGAACACCGCCGGTTCCACGCACAAAAACCGGCGCTCGCCGGCGTTGTCCAGATCGCTGAGCGCCGCGGCCTTGGCAGCCCCGGGATTCCACACCACCGCATCCGCAAAGCCCGCGCGCTGCACGAAGATTCGATCGTCACCGTCGATGACTTCGAACTCACCCGGAATGGCCTTGAAGACACGATCCAGTTCGCCGTCGAAGCGCACGAGCGCGCGCTGCTCCAGCGCCTCGCGCAGCTGCTGCGTGGCATCGAGGTAGGGACGCTGGCCGAAGCCGCGCAGTGCCACGGTCGCGATGTCCTGTACCGCGAGATAGGTGTGCAATGCAGCGGTGAAACTGAAGTCGGTCCCGCCGGTGTTCATGACACTGAGGCTCGTCGCCAGTGCGTCATCGCCCAGCGCAATGTCCAGCCGCGCGACAAAAGCGTGCGGCCACAGCACCCGCGTGCTGGCGTCGTCGCGCAACTCGAAAGCAGCGCGCGACGGATCCTGGGGGTCGATGCGCGTCCAGATCCGGTTGCGGGCGAAACCGTGCCTGGGCAGGGGCCCGAAGCCGCTGAACTGCGGAAAGACCACCGGGATGCCGCCGCGGATCGCCGCACCGGTGCCGTACACACTGCGGCCGCTGAGGTACAGCAGGTCGCGCGTGGCCTGTCGCGGCTGCCAACCAAGCACATGCGCCCCATAGGCGCAGGCAGTGGCCACCGCGCCGCCGGGCGAGCGCAGGACCAGGGGCAGGAATTCGGCCCCGCGCGGCGGCTCCATGCCGGCGACCTCAGACATGGCTGCACGCCGCCGTGGTCGCGGCCCCGGACCGATTAAGCGTGACGCGGTTCACAAGATGCATGACGCCTGCTCCATTTTCGTAACTGGTTCTCAAGTTTGTTCGCTCGCGACCGCTTTAGGCGCTACCTATATCGCCACAACAATAAACCACCTCGGGGACGGACGGACACCATGCGGAGCTGCACAGCGGAGTTTCACAAGGCCAGACTCATGACCGTACTGCTGGGGGGGCTGCTCGCCAGCGGTTGCGCCTCGCTCAGCGGCCAGACAAGCGCGCCGGAACTGCCGAGTGCCACGGCGCTCAGCGTCGACGAAGGACGCGTCAAACAGGTCTTCGTCCACCAGGGACGGGTGGCCAACGATCTCCTTGAACGCTACCAGTTTGCCGAAGGGCCGGAAGCCGAGATGGACCCGGTGCTCATTGCCGCCGAAGCCCGCATGAACGACAGCTGCACCTACCTCAATCAGGCCGCCGTCAGCTATCTGGCCGGCACGGAGCCCGGCCTGCGCCTGAAGATGCGGGTCTATGCGAGTGTCGGCGAATGTGAAGCCGCCGCCGATGACGTCGCGTCGCTGCTCGAACAGTACAGTGAGCCGATCGCCATTTCCGACAGCAGCCGCTGAGCCGGGCGGCAGATTGTCGCCCTCAGCGCTGGACCTTCAGCAGGACATAAATCGCGCCGGTGCCGCCGTCGACCGGCCGCGCCGACGTATACGCCATCACTTCCTCCCGCTGCGCGAGCCAGTGCGCAACGCGCGGTTTCAATACCGGCACCTTGCCGGGCGAACTGTTGCCCTTGCCATGCACGATGCGCACGCAGCGCAGGCCCGTCGCGACACAGTGTTGCAGAAAGCTCGCGAGCTGCAGTTTCGCCTCCGTTGACGTCAGACCATGCAGATCGAGATGCGCCTGCACCGCGAACTGGCCGCGTCGCAACTTGCGAATGATGGTGTGCTGCACCCCGCCGCGCTTGAAGTTGAGTTCGTCGCCCATCTCCAGTTCGCCCGCACCGGGATCGAGCATCACCATTTCGCGCAGCACTGCCGCTTCATCGTAAGCGCGCTGCTGGGGCACGGGCGGGGGCGCTGGCCGACGCAGCGCAACGGTGTCGACTGTCAGCGGGCGGACGCCCGCGAGTGCTTCGCGCAGCGCCCGGGCGTCGTCATCCGCTGCACCCGGCGGGGTGCCGGGCGGAAGCTCCGGCTTGCGTGACATCGCGGCGGGTAGCCAAGGCTCGCCAGCGCCGATCAGGCGCGGCGCGCGGCGTCCTGCGCGGATGGCGCCGCCATCTGCGCGACGTGCACCCGGGCCGCCACGTCGAGTCGCCCCAACGGCCTTGCGCCAGCGGGGGAACAGTCATGCCGGGCGTCGACGGTAACGAAGGACTTGCTCATGAAACGCTCCGCGAGTGGCCGACGATGGGGCAGGGCGCAGCCTGCCACGGAGACCGCTGTCGCAGCAAGTCGGCGCGCGTCAGCCCAGGCTGTGGCGGGCGTTGGTGAACATCCGGAACCACGGCGAGTGCGCATCGCGCCAGTCACGCGGCAGCCACGAAAACTGGCGGCTGAGGTAGACGCGTTCGGGATGCGGCATCAGGATCGTGGCGCGGCCGTCGTCGGTCGTGAGGCCGGCGAGCCCGTCCGGCGAGCCGTTCGGGTTCTGCGGGTAGCGCTCGGCCGCGCCTCCTTCATCATCGACATAGCGCAGACATGCCCGCTGTTGTGCATGCGCAAACGACGCGCGGCCTTCGCCGTGCGAAGCTACCAGCGGCGCCTGCAACCCGGCCAGGCCGTTGAAGAAAATCGACGGCGACGGCAGGACCTCGGCCATCACCAGGCGCGCCTCGAACTGCTCTGAGCGGTTGCGCAGGAAGCGCGGCCAGTGGGTCGCGCCGGGAATGAGTTCCTTCAACTGCGACAGCATCTGACAGCCGTTGCAGACGCCGAGCGTGAAGGTCGAGGGGCGCCTGAAAAACGCCGCGAACTCGTCGCGCGCCCGCGCATTGAACAGTATCGAGCGCGCCCAGCCGCTGCCGGCGCCGAGCACGTCGCCGTAGGAGAAACCGCCGCAGGCGACGAGACCGTCGAAGTGACCCAGATTGCGCGCACCGGCGAGCAGTTCCGACATGTGTACGTCGATAGCGTCGAATGCCGCGGCCGTGAAAGCCGCCGCCATTTCGCGATGGCCATTGACGCCCTGCTCGCGCAGGATGGCGACGCGCGGCCGGCGCGTCAGCAGCGCAGGCGCGCGGGGTACACCGACGGCCGGCAGGCGCAGATGCAGGCCGCGCGCGGCCGGGTCGAGATTGCGCGCGAGCTCTTCGTCGGCACACTGCGGATTGTCGCGCAGGCGCTGAAGCGCGTGCGACGGTGCCGACCATTCGCGCAGCAGTGCGTAGAGGTCGGCGCTGAACACAGTCTGGCCGTGGCGGGTGATGTGGATGCCGCGGCCTGTCAGCGGCCGCCCAAGCCGATGCACATGCCCGGCGAGCGAAGTCGTAGCGAACTGCTCTTCGACTGCGCTGACATCGGCTGCCGAAATTTGCAGCACGAGGCCCAGTTCTTCGTTGAACAACGCGGCCTGCGCATCGTCGCCCAGCGCGCTGATGTCGATGTCGAGGCCACAGCGTGTCGCGAAGGCCATTTCACACAGCGTGGTGAACAGGCCGCCGTCGGCACGATCGTGGCACGCGAGCAGGTAACCGGTTTCATTCAGCAGCTGAACAACGATGAAGGCGTCGCGCAGGGCCTGCGGCGCATCGAGATCTGGCGCCTGCGTGCCCAGCAGGCCCTGCACCTGGCCGAGCACCGAGCCCCCCAGTCGTTGCTGTCCGAGCCCAAGATCGACGAACAGCAGCACGCTGTCCTCCAGCGGTGAGGCCAGCAGGGGCGTCAGTGCGCGCGTGGCGTCAATTACGGGTGCAAAGGCGCTCGCGATCAGCGATACCGGCGACGTCACTGCATATTCGCGGCCGGCGTCCTGCCAGCGTGACTTCATCGACATCGAATCCTTGCCGACCGGGATGCAGATGCCAAGCGCCTGGCACAGCGCGCTCGCGGCAGCGACGGCCGCATACAGCCGCGCGTCTTCGCCGGGATGTCCGGCCGCAGCCATCCAGTTCGCCGACAGCACGACGTCTTCGAGGCGTTTGATGCGCGCGGCCACCAGATTTGTCAGCGCTTCGCCGATCGCCATGCGGGCGGCGGCGGCCGCGTCGAGCAGGGCAAGCGGTGTGCGCTCACCGAGCGCAAAGGCTTCACCGGTGACGCCAAAGAAATCGGCCGCCGTCACCGCGCAGTCAGCAACCGGCACCTGCCATGGGCCAACCATCTGATCGCGCACCGTCAGGCCGCCGACCGTGCGGTCGCCGATCGTGATCAGGAAACGCTTGTCAGCGACAGCCGGAAAGCGCAACACCCGGCGCGCGGCTTCCGCCAGATCGAGCGTTGCGGCAAACGCACGCGCCGGTGCCGGCAGCGTTTGCACGTCGCGGAACATGCGCGGCGCCTTGCCGAAGATGACGTCCATCGGCAGGTCGACCACTGCCTCGCCACGCTCGGCATCCCACAGCCGCAGATGACGTTCGACCGTGGCCACACCAACCGTCGCCATCGGACAGCGCTCGCGCGCGCACAAGGCCTCGAAGGCCGCCAGATCGGCCGGCCGAATCCCGAGCACGTAGCGCTCCTGCGCTTCGTTGCACCAGATCTCGAGCGGCGACATGGCCGGATCCGCATTCGGGATCGCGCGCAGTTCGAGTCGGCCACCGCGCCCGGAATCGTTCAGTAGTTCCGGGATCGCGTTCGACAGCCCGCCGGCGCCGACGTCGTGAATCGCGACGATCGGATTGCGTTCGCCGAGTGTCCAGCAGGCGTCGATCACTTCCTGCGCACGCCGCTCCATCTCGGCGTTGTCGCGCTGTACCGAGGCGTAATCGAGATCGGCATCGCTGTCACCGCCCTTGATTGACGAGGCGGCGCCGCCGCCAAGCCCGATCAGCATTGCCGGGCCGCCGAGGACGATGATGCAGTCATCGGGCGCGAGCGTGTTCTTGTGGACGTGGCCGGGGCGCACACTGCCGATGCCACCGGCCAGCATGATCGGTTTGTCGTAACCGCGGCGCTCGCCGGCGTCGTCATACTCGAAGGTGCGGAAGTAACCGGCCAGCGTCGGGCGGCCGAATTCATTGTTGAAGGCGGCTGCGCCGATCGGGCCGTCGAGCATGATCTGCAAGGCGCTCGCGAGGCGCGGGTTCAGGGCGCGCAGGTCTTCCCAGGGCTCGGACAGCCCGGGCAGGCGCAGATGCGACACTGAAAAGCCGCTCAGGCCTGCCTTCGGCCTGGCGCCGCGGCCGGTTGCGCCCTCGTCGCGAATTTCACCACCCGCGCCAGTCGACGCGCCCGGATAGGGCGAGATGCCGGTCGGGTGATTGTGCGTTTCGACCTTCATCAGGATCTGAATCTCCTCGCCGGTACTCACATAGCGGCGCGAGACGGGATCGATCAATTGCCGCAGGCCGACATAGCCGCGCGTCACGGCGGCGTTGTCGCAATAGGCGGACAGCACGTCGTTCGGATGCGCGGCGTGAGTTTCGCGGATCATCTGGAACAGGCTCTGCTCGCGCGGTGTGCCGTCGATGACCCAGCTGGCGTTGAAGATCTTGTGGCGGCAGTGTTCGGAGTTCGCCTGGGCGAACATCATCAGCTCGGCGTCGGTCGGATCGCGGCCCAGTTCGGCGTAGCGCGTGGCGAGATAGGCAATTTCGTCCGCAGCGAGCGCGAGGCCCAGCGCTGCATCGGCTTCATGCAGCGCCGCGGTGCCGCGCGCGCCGAGCGGCACATGGCCGAGCGGCCGCGCGGCGATGGCGTGTTCGGCGCGCAGCAGGTCCAGATCGGTGCTCGCAAATTCTGTCATGCGATCGTGCAGCAGCGGCGCAATCGTCGGCGTCTGCGTGGCGCTCGCGCCGTCGACCTGCCAGCAGATCGCGCGCTCGATGCGGCGGATGCCGTCAAGCCCGCAGTTGCGCACGATGTCGGTGGCCTTGCTCGACCACGGCGACATCGTGCCGAGTCGGGGGGCGGTGTAGAGGACGGTCCCCGTGGCCGACGCCGGTGCGGCGTCGGCGCCCAGCAGCGCGCAGAGCCTCGCCTCAGCGTCGGGCGTCGGCGGGCCGTCGCTCCACACGAGATAAAGATAGTGGGTCGCGATGTCGCCGAGACCGGGCAGCCGGGCGGTCAGCAGTTCGCGGATCCGGGCAAGGCGAAACGGCGAAAAGGCAGCGGACCCCCGGTAGATCCGGGCCATCGCGGGCGACTGGTTCTGCATGAGCGTGTCGTCGTGGTGGAGGTGCGTGGGAGCCGCCCGTGGCGGGCGACGCGAGCCTGCAGTTTACACCGCCGGCGCGGCGTCGTCGGTGCTGCAGACGCTCAGGACCCTGGCCAGCATTATCTTTACAGTGGGCTGTCCCTGAGTGGCTGCCGCGGCGTTGAGTTGCTTGGCAATAGCCCCGCTATTGCCTGCGCATCGCGCCTTGCCGCAACCACGCAGGCACACCCTCAACGCTGACAAGATAATGCTGACCGGGGTCCTCAGGGCACGAGATCTGCCCGCACCCAGAATCCGGCATGGACATGCTGCCGCCGTCGCGTATGGGCGACGATGCCGGTCTGCTCGCCGGCGGTGGTTTCGGCCGCGCTGCCGAGCGGCAGCCATTCCCCGAGGCGACCCGTCACGGTCGTCTCGACACCGCTGCTTGCGATGGCGCCCGAGCCGTCGCGCGCGAAGCGCTCCAGCTGCGACGCGATCTCGAGCGTCACACTGTCGCCGCGCAGGCGCGGCGTCACGTAAAAACCCGATGATGTCTGCTGGTAGGCAATCCCGTGCTGGATCACGGGGCCGTAGGGCGTGAAGGTCTGGTTCGAGTACGGGGTCGGTTGCGCTTCGCCGGTGTTGACGAAGGCGCGCTGGCCGTCAGTCGTCAGCACCATGCGCACGTCGCCGCCTTCGTCGTGGCCGTGGGTGCGGGCCATCCGCGCGTCGAGCGCCACGCCCGGGCCGCCCGGTGGCCGGCGGATGGCGAGCCCTCCATGCTGGCCCTGCACGCTGGCCCCGATCCCGAAGGAATCGAAGGCGCTGTCCTCGATGCGTGACTGGGAGACCGAGATTCGCAGGCGTTGCAGGCGGATATCGAGCGCGGCAACAGCCTGCTTCAGTTCGGCCAGATTGGCGGGCGAGGTGCGCAGGATCAGCTGATTGCCACTGCCGGTCAGCGTGCCACCCGGCTCGAGCAGGGGTTCCAGCACGGGCCGCAGTTCGTCGACGAGCCGGTGCTGGAGGGGAATGATTTCGAGACGGCCGTCCTGCGCCGGACTGGCTGCGATGAGGCCGCCCAGTGCGAGCGCGAGCAGCCAGCGGGGGCGGCAGTTCAGAGGTGCAGCCGTCGTAGGTTCGGATCGGAGGACGCGCGTTGCCATAGTTCGTCGAAACGGTTCGTCAGATGCGTGGCGAGGCGTGGGTCATGAAAATTGACCGTCGCTGCGTAGCGGTCGCTGAAGCGACGGTGCGCATAACCGTCCTTATCGGCCACCAGCCAGGCTTCATTGAATTCGTGATGCTCGGGCGCTGGCACGCGGATCTGAATGAAGCTCGACAGGCGTTGGGCGAGGTCGACGAGCTGGTGACCGCGGTTGACTATCGGCGCCGAATCAAGCACGAGCACGCGAATCTGCGCGCGCGGGCTGCCGAGTGCGACGGCCTTCAGCGCCGCGACGAAGTCGTCGCGATCGAACAGCGCGGGATCGAGATGCCGGCTGACGATGTCGACGGTGCGTCGCGCCTGGGTGGTCAGGGCAAGCATGGCTACGCGCAGTGGCTCGGCGCGCTCGATCCCGTACTCGTGATCGGTGGTGCCAAGGACGCCGGTGGGTGCTTCGTCCATTGCGTTTCGCTCTACATCAGAGGCCGGTGGCAAGGCTGGCCGCCGCGCCGATGTAATCCGCCGGCGTCATCGCGCGCAGGCGTGCGCGTTCGCTCGCCGGGATTTCAAGCGTCTCGATGAAGGCATGCAGACGCTCGCGATCGATGCGCTGGCCGCGGGTCAGCGCCTTCAGGGCTTCGTAGGAATCCGCGATGCCGTAACGGCGCATCACGGTCTGCACCGGCTCAGCGAGTACTTCCCAGGCGTCATCGAGGCCGGCCCCGAGCGCGCCGCGATCGAGGTCCAGTTTGCCCAGGCCGCGGCTCGCCGAATCGAGCGCCAGCAAAGTGTGGCCGAAGCCGACGCCGAGGTTGCGCAGCACCGTCGAATCCGTGAGATCGCGCTGCCAGCGTGAGATCGGCAGTTTGGCAATCAGATGCTCGAACAGCGCATTCGCGACCCCCAGATTGCCTTCCGCGTTTTCGAAGTCAATCGGATTGACCTTGTGCGGCATCGTCGATGAACCCACCTCGGACTCGACCTGGTGCTGACGGAAGTAGCCGAGCGCGATGTAACCCCAAATGTCGCGGCAGAAGTCGATCAGCACGGTGTTCGCGCGGGCCACGGCGGCGAGCGTCTCGGCGAGTGCGTCATGCGGTTCGATCTGCGTGGTGTACGGATTCCATTCGAGACCGAGCCCGCGCACGAATGCGGCATTCAGGGCCGCCCAGTCGCGGTCGGGATAGGCCGCCAGATGCGCGTTGTAGTTGCCGACCGCACCGTTGAACTTGCCGAGGATTTCGGTGCGGCCGATCTGGGTGATCTGGCGACGCAGGCGCCACGCCACGTTCGCGAGTTCCTTGCCCATCGTCGTCGGCGACGCAGGCTGGCCGTGGGTGCGCGCGAGCATCGGCGCGGCAGCGTGCGCTTGGGCGAGCGCTGTGATCGTTGCTTCGACGCGGTTCAGCGCGGGCAACAGCAGGGTATCGCGCAGATCTTTCAGCATCAGGCCATAGGCGAGATTGTTGATGTCTTCGGAGGTGCACGCAAAATGCAGGAACGGGATTGCGCGGCCTAGCGTCGGATCGTCAGCGCAGCGTTCACGCAGGAAATACTCGACGGCCTTGACGTCGTGGTTCGTCGTGCGCTCGATGGTCTTGATTCGCTGTGCCTGCATCAGGTCGAATTCGCTGACGATGGCGTCGAGCCGCGCGTTCTCGGCGGCATCGAACGGCGTCAGTTCCGGCAAGTCCGCCGCGCTCGCCAGATATTGCAGCCAGCGCGTTTCGATCAGTACGCGATAGCGGATGAGGCCGAATTCACTGGCATAGGGCCGCAGCACTGTGGTGGCGCGCGAGTAGCGACCGTCGAGCGGCGAGACCGCGGTCAGATCGGAGAGGGGCAAAGCGTCGAAAGCGGTCATCGGTGGTACTGGCTCTCGCTGGTCGCGGCGCCGGTGGGCGGCGCTGAGGGGGTGTGCTCGTTACCTTAAGGGGGGCTGCGACCGCTTGCAACGAAAACGCCGCGCGCCGCCCGTTCCCGACGCGCCGTGTCTGCTAGAATGCGCAGCCCGCACTGCCGGCCGCAAGCTTCGTGTCAAAGTCCCCCATCGCCCAACGTTTCCGCGGTTTTCTGCCCGTGGTCGTCGACATCGAGACCGGCGGTTTCATCCCGGAAACCGACGCCATGCTCGAAATTGCCGCGGTGATGCTCGAGCACGACCCGCAGGCCGGCTGGCGCCGCGCGGTCACGGCGGGCCATCACGTGCAACCATTCGCCGGCGCGCGTCTGGACGAGGCTGCCCTGCGCTTCAACAAGATTGACCCTTACCACCCGTTCCGCTTTGCGGTGACCGAAGGTCATGCGCTCGGCGACATCTTCGAACGCGTGCGCAAGGCGGTCCAGGCGCACGGCTGCACGCGCGCGATCCTCGTCGGCCATAACCCCGCCTTCGATCTGTCGTTCCTGAAGGCGGCCGTTGACCGCGCAAAGGTCAAGCGCAATCCTTTCCATGCGTTCAGCACTTTCGACACCGCGTCGCTCGCGGGCGTCGCCTACGGACAGACCGTCCTGTCGCGTGCGGTGCAGGCGGCAGGCCTGAGCTGGGAAGCGGAGGCCGCGCACTCGGCGGTCTATGACGCGGAGAAAACAGCGGATCTGTTCTGCGCGATCGTCAATCGCTGGGACGGGTTCCAGCCCGTCCGGGCACTCCCCGACGACAGCGACTCCGGTCCTGATCCCGCTCCCTAGCCGGCCTCAGCGCGCGTCGATGCGCGCGCGCCAGCGTTCGGCCGTGGCAAGCAGATCCTGTTCGTCGACGCTCAGCAGCCGCCGCTCCTCGACCACCCGCCGGCCGGCCACCCACACGTCCGTGATTTGATCGCGATGGCCGGCATAGACGATCTGGGAAATCGGGTCGTACACCGGCTGGGCGCGCAGCCCGCCCAGGTCGAAAGCCATCAGATCTGCGCTCTTGCCGGCGCTCAGCGAGCCGATTTCCTGTTCCAGGCCAAGCGCGCGGGCGCCGTTCAGCGTCGCCATGCGGAGCGCGACATGCGCCGGCACCGCGCACGGATCGCCAGCCACGGCCTTCGCGAGCAGCGCGGCGGTGCGCATTTCACCGAGCATGTCCAGATCGTTGTTGCTCGCCGCGCCGTCGGTGCCAATCGCACAGTTCACGCCGGCGGCGGTCAGCGCAGCCAGTGGACAGAAGCCGCTCGCCAGCTTCAGGTTCGATTCCGGACAGTGTGCGACGGAGACACCGGCCTTCGCGAGCAGGCGCTGTTCAGACGCCTCCAGTGCCGTCACGTGCACGGCGAGCAGCCGGTTCGACAGCAGCCCCAGTCGCTCGAGGCGGGCGATCGGCCGCAGGCCCGTGGTGGCCACGGCCTCGGCGACTTCGTGCGCCGTTTCGTGCAGGTGGATGTGAATCGGCACATCGAGTTCTTCGGCGCGCACGGCCACCTGGCGCAACGCATCGTCGTCGACGGTATAGGGCGCGTGCGGTGCAAAGGCTGTGCGGATCAGCGGATGGTCACGGTAGCGATCGTGCACAGCCTGGCCGTTGGCGAAGTATTCGCGTGTGTCACGCGCCCAGGCGCTCGGGAAGCCGATGACGATCATGCCGACGGTGGCGCGTATGCCGGCCGCAATCGCGGCGGCCGCGACTTCATCCGGAAAGAAATACATGTCGTTGAAGCAGGTGGTGCCGCCCAGCAGCATCTCGGCCACTGCGAGCCGCGTGCCATCGCGCACGAACTCGCGATCCGCCCAGCGTGCCTCGGCCGGCCAGATGTGCTCCTCAAGCCAGGTCTTCAGCGGGAGGTCGTCCGCCAGCCCTCGAAACAGCGCCATCGCTGCGTGGGTGTGGGCGTTGACGAAACCGGGCAACAGCGCGTGTCGCGCCAGGTGGACGATGCGTGGCGCGGTGAAATCGCGGGTCGCGACCGGCGTGGGCAGCACGGCCGTGATGCGGCCATCGCGCACGAGCACGCTGTGGGCAGGGAGGACTTCGGCCGCGGGCTCAACCGGGATGACCCAGCGCGCGTGGATTATCTGATCAACCTGTTGCACGGTGGCTCCGCTGATAGGCCCCGACCAGCAGTCAGACCCCGGGGTGTTGGTCGTGTCGGGCATCCGGCTGGCGGCCCGTCGACAGTCCGGCGGTGCCTCGAGCTTAAGGACCCTGGTCAAAATGATCTTTACATTTTCGGCTGTTCCTGAGCAGCTGCCGCGGCCTTGCGCTGCTTGGCAATAGCCCCGCTATTGCCAAGCAGCGCACCTTGCCGCAACCACGCAGGAACACCCTTGAGGTTGACAAGATAATGCTGACCAGGGTCCTAAGGTAACATACGATTTTTAACGCACGCAGCCGACCGCCATGAGTTCAATGCCCCGTTCGTCGCATTCCGTCAATCCGATTCAGTGGCACGACGGCAGGCTGCGTCTGCTCGACCAGCGGCTGCTCCCGGCTGAAGAATGCTACGTCGACTGCGAGAGTGCGGCGGCGGTCGTCGAGGCGATTCGCGCGATGATCGTGCGCGGCGCACCGGCCATCGGCATCGCTGGCGCGTATGGCATGGTGTTCGCGGCGCGCGCCGCCTGGGCCCGCAGCGGCCAGGGCTGGCGCGACGCCTGGCAGGCCGATAGTCACGCGCTGCGCGGCGCACGCCCCACCGCGGTGAATCTGGCCTGGGCCGTTGACCGCATGGCGCAGGCGGCACGCGACATCGTGGGCGACCCGTCCGCGCCGCTGCTCGCCCTCGCGCAGCAACTGCACGCAGATGACCTGGCCGCCAACCATCGCATGGGCGAACTGGGCGCTGTACTGATCGACCCCGCGTCCACCGTCATCACCCACTGCAATGCAGGCGCGCTCGCCACCGCCGGCCATGGCACCGCGCTGGGGGTGATTCGCGATGCTTATGCCAGCGGCCGGATTGCGCGCGTATTCGCCACCGAAACCCGTCCATGGCTGCAGGGCGCGCGACTGACCGCCTGGGAGCTCGTGCGCGACGGCATCCCCGTGCGACTCATCACCGACAGCAGCGCGGCGCACGTAATGCGTGCCGAGGGGGTGTCATGGCTGATCGTCGGCGCCGACCGCGTGGCCGCGAATGGTGACGTCGCGAACAAGATAGGCACCTATGGACTGGCGCTGCTGGCCCGCGCCCACGGCGCGCGCGTGATGGTCGTGGCGCCCCTGTCCACCTTTGATATGGCCACACCGGATGGCGCCGCCATAAACATTGAAGAGCGTGCCGGCGAGGAAATCACCACGATCGGTGGCCACCGCTATGCGCCCGCCGAAGTCAGTGCCTACAACCCTGTGTTCGATGTCACGCCGGCCGTGTTGGTCGACGTGCTGGTCACCGAGGCAGGGGTGATCGAGCGCCCGGATCGGGCGCGAATCGCGGCCCTGCTGCAATCTCGTTGAGGCGGCCCCGCAGCGCTTAAGCACGGGCGCCGGACGTGCTACAATTCTGGCTGTTGTGGGGCCCCGTGTTTCTCAGGAAATTTAAGAACTTATAAAGCCGAAGATGGTTGATTTCGCACGCCACCTAATCCCCGTAAACATCGAAGACGAAATGCGCCAGTCCTACATGGATTACGCGATGAGCGTAATCGTGGGCAGGGCGCTGCCAGATGTGCGGGACGGACTGAAGCCAGTACACCGTCGGGTGCTGTTCGCGATGCATGAAGCGAACATCGCGTGGAACCGGCCGTATGTGAAATGCGCCCGCGTCGTCGGCGAGGTCATGGGTAAGTTCCACCCCCATGGCGACAATGCGATTTACGACACGCTGGTCCGCATGGCGCAGGATTTCTCGCTGCGTTACACGCTGATCGACGGCCAGGGCAACTTCGGCTCGGTCGACGGCGACGCCGCCGCCGCGATGCGTTATACCGAATGCCGGCTTGATCGCATCGCGAGTGAACTGCTCGCGGATATCGATCGCGAAACCGTCCAATTCGTGCCGAACTATGACGGCAAGGAGCAGGAACCGACGGTCCTGCCGTCGCGCATCCCGAACCTGCTGATTAACGGCTCAAGCGGCATCGCGGTCGGCATGGCGACCAACATCCCGCCGCACAATCTCGCCGAAGTGATCGACGCCTGTGTCGCGATGGTCGACGACCCGACGCTCGGCATCGAAGACCTGATGCGCTATATCCCGGGTCCCGACTTCCCGACCGCCGGCATCATCAACGGCGCGGCCGGTATTCGCGAAGCCTACCGCACGGGGCGCGGCCGCATTTACGTGCGGGCCAAGGTCGAGATCGAGAACCCGGAAAGCGACGCGCCGTCGATCATCGTCACCGAACTGCCGTATCAGGTGAACAAGGCGCGGCTGCTCGAAAAGATTGCCGAACTCGTCAAGGAAAAGCGCCTCACCGGCATCCGTGAACTGCGCGACGAGTCCGACAAGGACGGCATGCGCATGGTCATCGACCTGAAGCGCGGCGAGTCACCCGAAGTGCTGCTGAACAATCTCTATCAGCACACGCAGATGCAGTCGGTGTTCGGCATCAACACGGTCGCCCTGGTCGATGGCCAGCCGCGCACGCTGGACCTGAAGACCCTGATCGAGTGCTTCCTGCGGCACCGTCGCGAAGTGGTCACCCGCCGCACGATTTACGACCTGCGCAAGGCGCGCGATCGCGCCCATGTGCTGGAAGGCCTGGCCGTTGCGCTCGCGAACATCGACGAGGTGATCGCCGTGATCAAGGCGTCACCGAGTCCGAACGAGGCGCGCGTCGCGCTGACCGAACGCGACTGGACACCTGGCATCGTGCTGACGATGCTCGAGCGCGCCGGGTCGCAGGTCTCGCGGCCCGAAGATCTGCCGCCGGGCGTCGGCCTCGGGCCGGACGGCTATCGCCTGTCCGAGCGCCAGGCCAAAGAAATTCTTGAGATGCGCCTGCAGCGCCTGACTGCCCTCGAACACGACAAGATCCTCGACGAATATCGTGAAATCCTCGAGCGCATCGACGATCTTCTCGACATTCTCACGCGCCCCGAGCGCCTGATGGCTGTGATTCGGGGCGAGCTCGTCGAGATCCGCGAGCAGTACGGCGATGCGCGACGCACGCGCATCGACATGACGCATGAAGACCTCTCGCTCGAGGATTTGATCACGCCGGAAGACGTCGTCGTCACGCTGTCGCATCTCGGGTATGCGAAATCGCAGCCACTCGACACCTACCGCACGCAGCGTCGCGGCGGTCGCGGGAAGACGGCTGCGCCGGTGCGCGACGAGGACTTCGTCGACAAGCTCTTCATCGCAAATACCCACGATACCCTGCTGTGCTTCTCGAATCGCGGCAAGGTGTATTGGCTGAAGGTCTACGAAGTGCCGCAGGCGAGCCGCACCGCGCGCGGCCGCCCGCTGGTGAATCTGCTGCCGCTGACCGACGGCGAGCGCATCACTGCAGTATTGCCTATCAAGACCTTCGATCCGAATCTGTTCGTGTTGATGGCCACGCGCCTCGGCACCGTGAAGAAGACTTCGCTCGACGAATATTCCCGCCGGCGCACGGCCGGCATCATCGCCGTCGATCTAGATGAAGGCGACAGCCTCGTCGGAGTGGCGCTGACGGACGGCACGCGCGACGTCATGCTGGTCAGTTCCGGCGGCAAGGCCATTCGCTTCCAGGAAGAGGAAGTGCGGCCGATGGGGCGCAATGCGCACGGCGTACGCGGCATCCGCCTCGGCGAAGGCCACAATCTCATTGCGCTGCTGCCGATCGACGCCGAGCGCGATATCCTGATCGCGACCGAAAGCGGTTATGGCAAGCGCACGAAGGCCGACGAATTTCCGCGGCACGGCCGCGGCGGGCAGGGCGTCATCGCGATCCAGACCAGCGAGCGCAACGGCCTGGTAGTCAGCGCGGTGGCGGTCGCGGCGGACGAAGAAATCATGCTGATCAGCGATGCCGGCACGCTGGTTCGCACGCCCGTGCAGGAAATCTCCGTGGTCGGGCGCAACACCCAGGGCGTGCGCCTGATTTCACTGGGCAATGGCGAAAAACTGGTCAGCGTCGAGCCCATTGCGGACGTCGGAAGCGGTGAAGAAGCCGACGACGCGCCGGTGGCCTGACCGATCCACCGACAAGACGGGCGGTAGTCAGCCGTGAACGAGGAACAAGCCCTCAAGGCGGTACGCGAGGATATCGATCGCATCGATCGTGACCTGATCGGCCTGCTCAACGAACGTGCGCAGTGCGCGCTCGAAGTGGCGCGCATCAAACGCGACAGCGGTGCCGAAGGCGATCTTTACCGCGCTGAACGTGAAGCTCAGGTACTGCGCCGCGCCCGTCAGTTGAATCCCGGGCCGCTGAGCGGCGACGAAATTGCCCGGCTGATGCGCGAAATCATGTCGGGCTGCCTGGCGCTCGAGAAACCCGTCACCGTCGCCTATTTCGGACCGGCCGGCACCTACACCCACGCGGCGGCGAGCAAACATTTCGGCGGCGCCGTCCACCTCATGCCCGCCACGACGATAGACGAAGTGCTGCGCATCGTCGAAGCGCGCGGCGCCGACTTTGGCGTCGTACCGATCGAGAACTCGCTCGAAGGCTCAGTCAACCAGACCCACGACTGCCTGCGTGAATCGAACTTGCGCATCGGCGGTGAAGTGCTGCTCGCGGTCCATCATCAATTGATGTCGCAGGCGGCATCGCTGGCAGATCTGCGCCGCATTTATGCGCATCCGCAGGCACTGGCCCAGTGTCGTCACTGGCTGGATGCAAACTGCCCGAGCACCGAACGTGTCCCGGCCACGAGCAACGCCGAGGCCGCGCGGCGCGTCGCCGATGAACACGACGCCGCGGCGATCGCCGGCGAAATGGCGGCCGAGATCTACAGCCTGCCGATTCTGTTCCGCAATATCGAGGACGATCCGAGCAACACCACGCGCTTTCTGGTGCTGGGGCACCAGGACGTGGCACCCAGCGGGCAGGATCTGACTTCGCTGTTCTTCGTCATGCCCAACCGCCCCGGCGCCCTGCACGAGGTGCTGCGCGCGTTCGCCGATGCCAGTATCAGCATGACGCGCATCGAATCGCGCCCGCAGCGGCAGGCGAAATGGGAGTACGTGTTCTTCGTCGACATCGATGGCCATCAGGCAGAGCCGCGTATCGCCGCGGCGCTCGCCAAAGTGGCCGCTACGGCGTCGATGCTGCGCGTTCTGGGTTCCTACCCGCGGGCCAGTCTGTGAGCTTTTCGGTCGGCCGGCTTGCGCTCATCGGCGTCGGCCTGATTGGCGGCTCATTGGCCCGCGCGCTGCGCGAGCACGGCGCCGTCAGCCACGTGGTGGGCTGTGGGCGTGATGCCGGCAATCTGCACCGCGCGCTCGAGCTCGGCGTGATTGACGAGGCCACGCACGATCCGCTCGAGGCCGTGCGCGGCGCCGACATGGTTGTGATCGCCGTGACGCTCGGCGCGACGGGCGACATCTTCGCGCGTAT
>Ga0163144_10001528_pt1 | contig 54519 bp, 45 predicted proteins | sample OliLak19BULKMAT1_FD_123175 | JGI IMG/M metagenome (GOLD analysis project Ga0163144, IMG submission 123175) | Freshwater microbial mat bacterial communities from Lake Vanda, McMurdo Dry Valleys, Antarctica - Oligotrophic Lake LV.19.BULKMAT1 | ecosystem: Environmental > Aquatic > Freshwater >... | reverse complement strand
GCGCGCGGCACCAAGGTGGTCTGGACAGTGGTGATCGCCATTACTGTCGCGCAATTCGCGGTCACCTACCTGCCACCGCTTCAGGCCGTGCTCGGTACGCAGCCCGTGCCGCTCATGGACGGGATTCTAATCGTCACCATTGGTGCCGCGTTCTTCGCGATCATCGAAATCGAAAAACAGATCCGACTGGGATTGAAACGGTGACCCACGCGCCGAAAAACAGCGCGGTGATTATCTTCCGGCTTGTTCTTGAGTGAGGCCGGATGAAACTTCTGACCGTCAACGTCGGCAGTTCCTCCGACGGTATCTCGACAATTTCAATGCAATATGACTGAGCAAAGTGCGTGGCGACTCAGCGCCGCGAATACGACGCGTCGAAGGCGAATGGTTCTGAGCGAGGTGCTGAGCGACTGGAGCCTTGTCAGATTCGATGCCTTGGTCCATCGCATCGTGCACGATGGCCGAATACTTGCGGATTCCAAACTCGATGACCAGGCCTTCAGCGAAACTTCTATTTGATTCAAATCAATGCACAGTTGCAGGGCCAGTGCACAATGGCCGCGCTAGAACCTTCCTCTGGCGCGGCACGAATGAACGCTATCCGAACTTTGCTGATCGCTGCACGCGAACCCGTGTCAACCCGATTAGCGTTTGAACGTGCACGGCCTGATGGCGAACCCCGGTGACCGGATTGTGCTGGCTCATGTCGGGCGCCGAGGCTTTCTGAAATTCCTTCGCGAAGGCGAGCTTCGCCATGTCATGCCGGTGGGACAACTAGCTAACTGGACCTCTACTAGCTGGTTAGAGGAGGTGGCTCGTGAACCGGACACCGACCCGACCCTCAATGTCGAGATTGTTTTGCTCACCGGAGAGCCCGCAGAACCAATCGATGCTTACGCACAAAATATCAGAGCGGCAGCCATTATTGTTGCAGCGTTTCGAGATGGCGCCGTGCGCGAGATCTTCATCGGCAGCACATCACTGAGAATCCTGCGCCACGCACCCTTTCCAGTGGTGGTAACCCGACACGGGCCGGTCCGTGAGTATCGTAAAGTAGTGGCTACGGTAGACTTTGATCCAGAGCGGTGATCATCTAGGGCCTACAAGCAGACCATCGCGGGTTTGACTCAAATCAAGGATCTGTTTCACGGCGAGCGCATAGTAGCTGGGCGATCTTAATCAGGAGTGAAGCCAATGAACACTTCTCGCACGTTCATCGTTGCCGCACGCGAACCCATATCGGCTCGCTTGGCGTGCCAACGCGCGCGGCTACTGGCTCGACCGGGAGACCGCGTAGTATTGGCCCATGTTGCGCGCCGCAGTTTGTTGCGCTTACTTGGCGCAGGCGAACTGCGCCATGCCGTTCCCGATGAGAGGTTCGCCGACGCGACGTCAACAGCTTGGCTTGAGGATGTGGGACGGGTACTCGCAACCGACCCATCAATCATCATAGAGTCCACCGTTCTCGATGGAGAGCCCGGTGCCGCCATCGGCGACTATGCTCGAACGATTGGGGCCGCAGCCATTGTGGTCGCGGCACATCGCGAGGGTGTCGTGCGCGAGAGCGTCATCGGTAGCTCAGCGCTTCGAATTCTGCGCCATGCCCCCTGTCCGGTGTTGGTAGCACGTCGGAGAAACGGCGGGGACTATCGCAAGGCAGTGGCCGCAGTCGACATCGTGCCAGCGGCCGAACGGGTGATCGCCGCCGCAACCGGACTCTTGCCGCAGCTTGAATTGACCCTGCTTCACGTTTATCGCGTACCAGATGAGAGTCGTTGGCGTCTGGAGGATGCTGGCGTGAAAGAACTGGTCGAAACACTGCGCTACTACGCCCGCGCAAGTGCAGAGCGTGGTCTGGCGTCACTGGCCGTTAGTGCTCCGCAAGCGAGTGTGCGGCTTGAATACGGGTTTGCCGCCTCGGAGATCCTCGACTTGGTTATGCGTGAGTCGTCTGATGTCCTGGTTATCTCGCAGCATCGCGGGACCCAGCTTCACGAGCGCGTGCTTGGTAGCGTGACGCAGTTCCTGCTTTCTAATTGTCCTTGCGATCTGCTGCTGGTGCCGTGAACCCGCGTACTCGCAGTGATGTTGCCCCGCCCGCTTGGCTCATCTCTGGAGGAATTTTCCTGTGCCCAATTTGTGACAGAAGAAGTTCACCCTGGGAGTGAAAGCTGTGCGCGCGATAGACGTGTTCATGAAGCGATAAAATGCATCCGATGTGCATGTGCAACACTAGCGTTTGGTGGGCGCACCCTTGGTCAAAGTGCAGAGCGTCTTAACAGCGAATTCAGGCGGCTATGTCGCGGCCCGTCCACGGTACGCGATGCGTAGGACATGGATAAGGCGATAGATTGGCTTGATGTAGACGAAGTTGGGTTGACTGCATTCTTGGCGTACGCGATTAAACGGGAGACCGAATGTCATTACAAGTGCCTGGCAACGACTCTCGCACGGGATGCCGCGTTTGCCGCGCGCCGCCAGTGGCAACGGCGTGCGGCCGTTCGTGTCTGGAGTTGCAGGCCTTCACCTTGGCCACCGTGAAACATTCGGTTACGCGTAGCAGACAGCAAATGGAAATGGCAGCCTGTAGTGCCAGAAGCTGCAATTTAGCTGATGATGCATGGCATCGGCTTGGCCGACTCCGCCAGCAAATCAACATTTTGGCGGAAATCCGGCCGCACATCGCCAAACCTGCTGGTGCGTGGAGGTCCCATGCCGCTGCGCTAGGTGAGTCGCAGCGGGACGATGCACTCCTGTTGGCCGGCTGCGGCAAGCGCTCTCCGTTTCCTGCCGAGTTTCGCAGCCAACTTCGCGCCATTGCCCAGGGCATGCTTATTCAAACGCGCCGAAATCAGTCGTAACCATCAAAACATAGCCTGAATTTCCCTTGGTTCCGTCGATGTCAGGAAAACGCAATGCCGCTCATAGAAATTCACGTGCGCACGCATCTCCAGTTGTTCGATTCACTGGATCCGTCACCTTTTCACGAGCGCAGCCTGGATCGCAATGCCGATAGTTACATTCTTGAGTGCGCCGGAGAATATCCTCCACACGAACCTCTGCATTTGCTCATACATGCACCCGAGAATATGCGGCCATGCCTTGACGAGATGACGCAAGCCATTCATGGCCACTACCGATTTGCCCATACCCAGGCGATGCGACGCCATCGTTATCGCATGCGCTCCAGTAGAGGCATACTCGTGGTGGGTTCCGTGGTCATGATTGCCAGTCTCGCGCTACATGCAATCTTTGCGGACTGGATTACGACGCCTTTCGGACAGGGTGTGGGCGAAGGGCTGTTAGTTCTTGGTTGGGTCGCATTGTGGCGACCCATCGACATGCTGCTGTTCGAACGCTTCGAGAGCCGGCAAGAACGTCAGCTGTTGGACAAGCTGGCGCGAATACCGATTGAATTTTCTGCCGTCAAGGAGGACCGTCAATGACTAAATCGTCAGTTCACTTGCGCCTGTCTGCAATGCCCACTTTCTCTGCAATTTTCTTGGAGTCCCGCACATGACCACATGCCGATCTTTCGTTGTTGCCGCACGTGACCTCTATTCCGCCCGCTCGGCTTTTGAGCGAGCACGGAGATTGGCCCAAGCAGGGGACCGAATAATACTGGTCCACGTTGAACGCAAAAGTTTGTTGCCGCTGCTGGGTGAAGGCGAACTGCGTCACGCCATTCCAGACGATGTGCTCTCTGTTGGGGTGGCGAAGACTTGGCTTGATGAATTGGCGCGATCGTTCGCTTTTGACACATCCGTCGAGATCGAAACTGTGGTGCTCGAAGGAAGACCAGGCACTGTGATCAGTGATTATGCACGACAAGTTGGCGCTTCAGCCATTGTGGTTGCGGCGCACCGCGAAGGGGTCATGCGCGCGATGGTGTTGGGCAGTACGGCGCTACGCATCCTGCGTTTCGCCCCTTGTCCTGTGGTGGTGGCAAGGGATAACAACGTAACCGAGTATCAGTCGGCTGTGGTGGCGGTCGATCTTGATCCGGCGGCAGCGCGTGTGATTGCGGCAACTCAGAGTCTGCTACCCAGGGCAGAACCAACCTTGCTTCATGTTTACCGGCTGGTCAGAGAAGGGCAAATGCGTCTGCGCGGATTGACCGAGCAGGAGTTGGTTCCTTTGCGGGAACAGGCGCGCGTCAAAGCCGAACGCGAGATGGCGCGATTGCTTACTCAGATTCCGCTGGCGAAAGTAAGTTTGGATTATGGTTTCGCGGGCTCGGCAATTCTCGAATTCATATCGAGGCAGCATTCCAGCGTGCTGGTGATTTCGCAACATCGCGGATCGCCACTGGAGGAACGCACGCTAGGCAGCGTCACGCAGTTCCTGCTCTACTATTGCCCCTGCGATCTGATCTTAGTGCCCTGAATGCCTTTTTCGGCAACTCAATACACCGCGCACACTCGGTCAAACATTGGGAGTAAAAGATGCACAGAATTCTTTTGGCAGTGGATGGTTCGGAACATTCGGACCGGGCTGTTCGTTACCTCATTGGCTTGATTCGGGATGGCGGATTGCTCGGTGGCAGCACCGAGATCCAAATTTTCCACGTGCGGCCGCATCTGTCTGAGAGGATCAGTCGAAGCATGAGTGCGCAAGCGCTGGATCGGCACTATCAGGAGGGTAGTGACATGGCGTGTCGGAGCGCGATGGAAACTCTACACGCCGAAGGTGTTGCATTCGTGCGTCATACCCGCATCGGCGCAGGCGCAGAAATGATCGTGGCTGGCGTCAGAGAACTGCAATGCGACAGTATCTTGATGGGTACCCATGGCGCGGGATTTGTCACTGGCGTTCTGCTTGGTTCCGTGGCGACCAAAGTAATTCACCTAACCGTTGTGCCAGTCACCTTGGTGAAGTAGATGCCAATTTGGCAAGCTGACGCTGTCGCCGGTGGCCCATGCGTTCTCATGTTGGTACCGACCTAGGAGATCACCGCCAGTGCGGTGGCCATCTGGGTGCCGTCGATACGGGTTAGGATCGACTCCGCACATCTGTCACAACTTGGCGCGCAGATCGAAAGAGGTGGCATTGCGCGGCTTCGAGCGCCGATTGCCATTGGCCGGTTCGCCGGCATGCGCCTGCTGGTGCTGTAACTGGGGCTGGAATTGCCACATTAACTTTGATCATTCCCAAAGCGCCTTCGATTGCCATTCTTGGTCTGGTGCATCTCAGGGTCACAGCCCTTGTCCTTGTTATTGCTCTTGGTCGATGGCGGCGCGGTGATGATCGTCGCGTACACGATGATGCCGCGCGATACGGAAAAACCATTCGCTTCCTGAGGCTTCCACACTTGCTCGAACACCTTCTCGCCCACGCCATTTTGTACGACAAAAATACCGAAATTGCACAGCGTCGTCCGGTCCGGAATTGCTTCCCTCCCTAGGACGATCCCGACAAAGCGGCGCAGGGCCTGCGAGTTGTACTGCGACTCCACCATCGCTGGCTACGACTTTATGTACAAGTGTTGCAGGAATTTCATCCGCAGCATCCGCTCCAGGCCAATGGGCGGGCTACTTCCGAGACGCCTGCCTTCGGATAAACCGGTTTGATAAGGCAGCAGAAAGCGGCTCGTGGTACCACCTTGTCCATCTCGGCCACTAGGGCATTCTTGCGGTGGCGCTTAAAAATTAGCGTCATGCGCCGTTGCCAACGTCAATTTCTTCTCGGTCATTGCGGCGCTTCGTGTGGCTATGGCGCTAGGTAGTGAAAGGTAAATCAGTGGTTCTTTAAGACGCGCTGGCGGCAGACCGCGTCACACTTACCTTGTTTGGCCATATGTACGGCATCGCACATACGCCATCCGTTTTTTGCCCGAAGCTGGCAGCCAAGGTTGTGAGCATTTATCAGCGCGCAACCCGCAACCGAAAGCGGCATCACGTGCGTCAAGAGGATGAATGCAGGCGATGTCCCCGGGACGACCTCATGTTTTGCAGACGGCCTTGGTGTCGACGATCACCTTCGCGGCGCTGATGTTGCTGGCTTTGGTGTTGGCGTGGTGGACGTGGTCGTGGCTCGGACCGAGTCTGGAACCGCGGGTTCAGATCAACGCGGAACCGGAGGCAGGGCTGTCCGTAGCCAGTACATTGTTTGGAAGCATTGCCCGGCAGCAGCCAACAGTCGCCACCGGGCTTGCCATCAGCTTGCTTGGCGTCATCGCAGCGACCGGTGAACGGCCGGGTTACGCGCTGATCCGACTCGACGCCAACAAGACTGTTTCGGTATTGGTCGGTTCTGAAGTTGCACCTGGCATCCGCCTTGCCCAAGTGTTTCCTGATCACGTGATTCTTGAGCGAAACGGTGTGCGGGAAACCCTCGCATGGCCCGAACGCGGCAGTTCCGCACTTCCAATAACTCCGGAAACCGGCAAATGAAATGGCATCATGCGCACAGGAAAAATCCAATAACGCAAGCCAGTCCGCGCTGGCTGCGTGGCAGCATGATCTCACTGGCGGTAGTTTTTTCTTTGGGACAGACATGGTCAGTGCCAGCGCGATCGGCCGATTCGGTGATTGCCGAACGTGCCGCCGAACCCGATCTGGTCACGCTCAACTTCGTCGATGCCGAGATCGCCGGTGTCGCCAAGCTGATCGGTGAGATCACCGGGAAGAACTTCCTCATCGATCCACGCGTCAAGGGCAAGATCGACATTGTCTCGGCGAGGCCGGTAACGAAAGGACTGGTCTACGAAATTTTTCTTTCTGCGCTGCGCCTGCAAGGCTATGCCGTGGTCGAAAACCGCGGCGTCATCAGCATCCTGCCCGAGGCCGATGCCAAGCTTTACCCGGGCGGCGGCTCAAGTGACCGCGCGCGTGCGCAGGGCGATCAGATCCAGACGCGGGTTTTCGCACTTACCCATGAGTCGGTGGCTGACATGATGCCGACCTTGCGGCCGCTGATCGCAGCCAACAACACCATCACCGCCGTCCCAAACAGCAACACGCTCATCATCACCGACTATGCCAGCAACCTGCAGCGCATCGCCAGGATCATCGAGGCCATCGACCAGCCGGCGGCTACAGATGCCGTGATGATCCCGCTCTACCACGCCTCGGCGCTGGATGCAGCGGTGACCATCAACCGCCTGTTTGCCGACAGCGCACCCGCGGCACAAGGCGTCAATCCTGCACAGCGGACGACCATCGTCGCAGACGGCCGGTCCAACAGCCTGCTGGTCCGCGCCGGGGATCCTGCGCGCATGGGCCAGATCCGCCAGCTTGCAGCGATGCTCGATACGCCAACCAGCACTGCCGGCAACATCCACGTTGTCTACCTCAAGAACGCCGAAGCGGTGAAAGTCGCGGAAACCTTGCGTGGAATATTCTCTGCAGACAACTCGGCCATCGGCGGATCGTCAGCGCCTGGCCAGAGTTCTGCGGCCGGGGCAGGGAGCCAGACAAGTTCCGCTTACACGCCCGGAATCATCCAGGCGGATGCGGCGACGAACTCGATCATTATCACAGCACCTGACGCCATCTATAACAATCTGCGTGCCGTGCTTGAACGCCTGGATGTGCGCCGGCTGCAGGTTTACGTGGAAGCGCTCATCGTCGAGATCACCGCCAGCAAGGCGGCTGAATTCGGCATCCAGTGGCAGGATCTCGGCGGCCTCAACCAACCCGGCTCGCAGGTGTTCGGCGGCACCAATTTTGGCGGCGTCGGACAGAACATCATCGGCGTCGCCCAGAACCCGACGAGTGCCGGGCCGGGGCTGAATATTGGTGTGGTCAACGGTACTGTCACGTTGGGTGGTGCGCAGATTTTGAACCTCGGCGTGCTGGTGCGTGCGCTGGCGACCGACAGCAATGCCAACATCCTGTCGACACCAACTCTGCTCTCGCTCGACAACGAGGATGCCAAGATCGTGATCGGCCAGAACGTGCCGTTCATCACTGGCCAGTACGCGATCTCAGGTGCGTCGACGACCCCTTCGCCCTTCCAGACCATCGAGCGCAAGGACGTCGGCCTGACGCTCAGGATAAGGCCGCAGATTTCCGAAGGCGGCCTGGTGCGCCTGCAGATTTTTCAGGAGGTTTCCAGCATCGCCGACACCAGCAATGCCGCCGGTGTTATCACCAACAAGCGTTCGGTGGAGACCACCGTGCTGGCTAACGACGGACAGATCATCGTGATCGGCGGCCTGATCCAGGATTCGGTCAGCGACGGCGTATCCAAGGTGCCTCTGCTCGGTGATATTCCGGTGCTCGGCGGGCTGTTCCGGCAAAACACCCGCTCGCGCACCAAGACCAACCTCATGGTGTTCCTGCGCCCGACCGTCCTGCGCGATGCTCAACGCGCCGATTCGCTGACCAGTGACCGCTACGATTACATCCGCGGCCAGCAGATCGAGGCTGCGCCTGCGCCTCGCGTCATCCTTCCCAACTTCCCGTCACCGCTCCTGCCAGCACAGCCAGGCGGCCAACGCGCCGCGACTGGCGAACCGCGCTAGCGCCAACGATGACAAAACCGCTCGTCTCCTACGCATTCGCCACCGCCAACGGCGTTGCCATCACCGGCTTTGACAACGGCATCGCCGAAGTCTCGGTGCGTGAGGGTGCGCAAGCAGGTGCGCTGGCCGAACTTCGCCGCACGCTGGGAGTGCCGCTGCAGGCCCGGCGAATCGGAATCGCCGAATTCGATGAACTGGTCTCGACGCTGTACAACGCCGCCGATTCCGGTGCGGCAGCGTTGGCTGGCGATTTGGCGCAGGACCTCGACCTGTCGCGACTGCTGCAGGAGATGCCCAGGGTCGAAGACTTGCTCGATAGCCAGAATGACGCTCCACTGATTCGCCTGATCAACGGATTGTTCACCCAAGCGCTGCGCGATGGCGCATCCGATATCCACATCGAGCCATTCGAGATGCGCTCGGTCGTGCGCTTGCGCATCGATGGAACCCTGCGCGACCTGATTGAGCCGGCGCGCGCGCTACACGCCGCGATCGTCTCGCGGATCAAGATCATGGCGCAGATGGACATCGCCGAGAAACGGCTGCCGCAGGACGGCCGCATCGCGCTGCGCGTGGCCGGAAAACCCATAGACGTGCGCGTATCGACAATACCCACCGGGCATGGCGAACGCGTCGTGCTTCGCCTGCTCGACAAGCAGGCCGGAAGGCTGGACCTGTCGCGGTTGGGTATGGACGCCGGCGTGCTGGCGCAAATGGATGCATTGATCCGGGAACCGCACGGCATCGTGCTGATCACCGGCCCGACCGGATCGGGCAAGACCACAACGCTTTATGCGGCGCTGTCGCGCCTGGACCCCAAGGCGCTGAACATCATGACCGTGGAGGACCCGATCGAGTACGACCTCGACGGCATCAGCCAGACTCAGGTCAACGCCCGCATCGACATGAGCTTCGCCCGTGCGCTGCGCACGATCCTGCGCCAGGACCCGGACGTGGTCATGATCGGCGAGATACGGGATCTGGAAACCGCGCAGATTGCAGTACAGGCCAGCCTTACTGGCCATCTGGTTTTCGCCACGCTGCATACCAACGATGCGGTCAGTGCAGTGACGCGACTGGTGGACATGGGCGTGGAACCGTTCCTGCTCGCTTCCAGCCTGATTGGTGTGGGTGCCCAACGGCTGGTGCGCAAGCTCTGCGTTGAATGCTGCAAGCCGTTGCCGGCGGATGCTTCGCAACTGCGTGCGATCGGTGTTGCCCACGTCAACGGCAATTTTCATTCGGCGCAGGGTTGCCCCGCCTGCAACCGCTCGGGTTATCGCGGACGCACCGGCATCTACGAGTTGCTGGCGGTTGACGATGCATTGCGTCGACTCATCCATGACCGCGCATCGGAGCAGGTGCTGCGCGAGCACGCACTGGCAGGCGGCATGCGTTCGTTGCGTGATGATGGCCTGCGTCTGGCTGCCGAGGGCACGATCAGCCTTGAAGAAGTCGTGCGGGTAACGCGGGAATAACGGCCCGGCAAATGGAAGCATTCCGTTATGAAGCGCTTGATGCCACCGGTCGCAAGACCGTCGGCGTCCTTCAGGCCGACTCGCCGCGTCAGGCGCGGGCACAACTGCGAGCCCAGGGTCTGCATCCTTCCCAGATAGAGGCCATGCGCGCGCGCGAGCGTGCGCAGCAGCTTTGGGCGCGCGGCATTTCCGCGTCCGAGCTGAGCCTGTTGACGCGGCAACTGGCCACGCTGCTGGCGTCGGGCTTGACCATGGAGCAATCGCTTTCGGCTGTGATCGAGGAAGTGTCGGCAGCAACCACGCGCGAGGTGCTCGGTGGCGTCAAGGCCGAGGTCATGGCTGGCCAGTCCTTGGCGGGGGCGCTGGCCACGTACGGCAAGAGTTTCCCAGATTTTTACTGCGCCCTGGTGCACGGCGGCGAGGAATCCGGGGCCCTGCCTACCGTGCTCCAGCATCTGGCCGACCACCTCGACGCACGGCAGGCGCTCAAGCAGAAAACCACGCTCGCTTTGCTGTATCCGGCCCTGGTCACTCTCGTTGCCATCAGCATCGTCACCGGCCTGTTGATCTACGTCGTGCCGCAGATCGTGCAGGTGTTCCAGCAGTCGCGGCAAACCCTGCCGCTGCTCACGCGTGCGTTGATTGCGCTGTCGGACTTCCTGCGCAGCGCCTGGCCCTACCTTCTGGTCATCGTGATCGCCGCGTTCGCCGGCGCTCGCGTTGGGCTGCGCCGCCCGGCCATCCGTCGCCGCTGGCATGCCGGCCTGCTGCGTATGCCGTGGCTCGGTCCGGTGGTGCGTGGCGTCAACAGTTCGCGTTTTGCCAGCACCCTGGCCATTCTCGCCGGTGGCGGCGTGCCGCTGCTCTCGGCGCTGCATTCCTCATCACGCGCGATGGGCAACATGGTCATGCAGGAAGGCGTTGAGTTTGCTGTCGAGCGAATCCGCGAAGGCGAAGGCCTTGCGCGGGCACTGGCGGCGACGCGGGTATTTCCACCGCTGATGGTCCACCTGATTGCCAGCGGCGAAGTCAGCGGCAGGCTGAACCAGATGCTTGAACGCGCCGCACATCTTGAAACACAGGCCCTCGAGAGGCGTTTGGTGGTCCTGCTGACCTTGCTTGAGCCGGTGATGATCTTGGTGATGGGCGGCGTCGTGCTGCTGATCGTGCTGGCCATCTTGCTGCCGATCATGGAAATCAACCAACTCGTGCGTTGATTGGACAAGCCGTCGGCGACCTTTTAACGGACGGGTTCGCACCTATGTGCGGGAACGTACAGATCGACAGAGAAGACGCCCACTAGGCTTCACCCGATCCCGCTTCAGTCGTCCGAGCCCGGACCCTACCTTGACAGGAAAAAACATGAATAACATCAGACAATATTCCAGGAACCTGGCGTGGTCAGCAGCCGTGCTGCTGAGCGCATTGGTGGCAGGGTGCGGTGGCGGCGGCAGCGATAGCCAAGACCCCATCCTTGGTGGTGGTGGAACCCCCGAGCTCGCTCCCCGGGTGACCGCCGTCGCTCCGGCGAACAATGCCACCAGCGTACCAATCAACAACACCGTCATTACGGCCGCCTTCAGCAAGCCGATGAACCCGGCGACCATCAACACGTCGACTTTCACGTTGACATGTCCCGGCACGACGGCCGTGGCAGGAACAGTTTCCTATGTTGCCGCAAGCCGCACGGCCACCTTTACTCCTGCTGCGCCGCTGCCGGCCAGCAGCACATGCACGGCCACGATCACCACCGGCGCCACCGACACATCCGGCCTTCGTTTGGTCAGCAATTTTGTCTGGACATTCAGCACCGGCTTGGCACCTGACTTGACGCGTCCACGGGTGACACTCACCGTCCCGGCCACGACGACGCCAGGCCCGACGGCCAACGTGCCCACCAACACCGGCATCAGCGCGCTGCTCAGTGAAGAAATGGCCCCGGCAACCATCAACACGACCAGTTTCACCGTTAGCTGCACCGCACCGTGCGTCAACCCCACCGGCACCGTTACCTACTCGGTCGGCAGCAGGACTGCAGTGTTCTTGCCGACGGCTCCGCTTGCGGCTGGCGTCACCTATACCGCCACCATCACCACCGCTGCCACGGACCTTGCCGGAAATGCATTGGCCGGCAACCAGGCCGCCTTGCCTGCGGCGAGCAACTACATCTGGACCTTCACCACATCGGCTCCGGTGCCCGCCGGCGTCGTCGGAATACTTTCCACCAACCCGGCCAACAACGCCACCAACGTTTGCCCCAATGCCACCATCAGCGTGACCTTCAGTCCGCCAGGTGCTCCGCGCATGAATCCAATGACGATCAATGCCGGAACGTTCAGTCTGACTGGTCCAGGCACGACGGTGGTCACGGCAGGATCGGTGGTGCTTAATGGCAGCGATGGCATCACAGCCACGTTCACTCCGCTGGCCCCGCTCACCACGGGCGTGACCTACACGATCACGATCACCGGTGGTGCCGGTGGCGTTCAGGATCTGTCAATTCCGCCCAGCACCATGCCCGCCGATCGCACCTTCACCTTCTCGGTCGGGCCGGCGACGGGGGCTTGCCTTCCGCAGCAAACGCTTGGGCTTGCAGCGCCGTTCGGCATTTTCGGCGGGTCTGCCGGCATGACCAATCAGGGCGTCCTGACTGTCATCAATGGCGATAACGGGACCACGGCCACGAACACCTCGGCGGTGACCGGGTTCCATGATCTTGGGGGTGATATCTATACCGAAACCGGATCCAACCAGGGCGCCGTAAACGGACGCATCTACACCTGCACGGTTTCCACAACAGGCCCAACGTCGGCAGCAGTAAACCCCGCATCCTGCACCATTGCAACGCAGGCGCGTGCAGCGGCATTGGCTACCTACAATGCCCTCGTGGCCTTGCCGGCTGGCTTGGATCCGGGTGCAGGCAGCCTTGCAGGTCGCACACTGACACCAGGTGTGTACACGGCGGCATTGGGCTCGTTCAGCATTATCGGAGGAAACCTGACGCTTGATGCACAAGGCAACGCCAATGCCGTGTTCGTGTTCCAGATGGCGACGTCACTCACGGTCGGTGGTCCAGGCGCTGCGTTTCCACAAAGCGTACTGCTGATCAACGGCGCCCAAGCCAAGAACGTGTTCTGGCAGGTAGGCAGCGCAGCGACGATCAACGCAGGCGGCGGCGGGACGATGGTGGGAACCATCATCTCCCAAGCCGGAGTTGCGGTTTCCACGGCTGGCAACACCACCCTTTCGATCATCAACGGACGCGCCTTGTCGCTCGGTGCGGCGGTTACGGTGGTGAACACCGTCATCAACGTGCCGGCCCAATAAGGCTGCAGGCAAAAGACTTCGTCCGGTAACCGGCCCGCATGTGCTGATCGAGGCATGCGCGCCGCGCAGACCGAAGCAACCAACACATATTGCCATCCTGCAATCGCGCAGCCTGGGACAGAGTTCTTGAATCAAGGTGGAGAAAGTCATGAAAATATCCAAAGCAAAAGGGACCCTGGGCCTGATGGCGCTGGTGCTCGCAAGCCCATTCGCGATGGCGGACGAAACCGGCTGGTACAGCGGCATCAACTACGGCGAAACCAAAGCGACCATCGACGATGCCAGGATCACCAGCGAACTGCTGGCCCAGGGGTTTGTCACCACGTCGATCACCGATTACGACGATGATAACGGCTACAAGGTTTTCGCTGGCTATCGATTGAACAGGTACCTTGCCCTTGAAGGCGGTTACCACAACCTCGGCGAGTTCGGTTTTTCGGCGGCTACGGTGCCACTGGGCACCTACAACGGAGACATCAAGCTGCAAGGCGTGCATCTGGATCTGGTCGGCATTCTCCCCATCACCGACCGGTTTTCCGCATTTGGCCGCATCGGAGCCAACTACACCGAAGCCAAAGTCTTGTTCACCGGGACGCAGGCGGTCAATGTGCTGACTCCGACGGCCGAAAAGCGCGACACCAACGCCAAGTACGGACTCGGGCTGCAGTACGCGTTCAACGAATCGCTGGCTTTGCGCCTCGAAGGAGAGCGTTACCGGGTCGATGATGCCGTCGGCAACAAGGGTGACGTCGACCTTTACTCGGTCGGACTGGTGTTTGGCTTCGGTGGCAACGACCGGGACCCGCCGCCGCGTAACGTGACGCCAGCCCCTGAACGGATGCCGATGCCGATGCCGATGCCTGCGCCGGTACCACAGACCACTTGCGCTGATCTGGACAATGACGGCGACGGTGTCAACAACTGCAATGACAAGTGCCCGAACTCGCAGGCGGGCCAGGCCATCGGCGCTGACGGCTGCCCGGTGCAGTTGACCATCGATCTGAAGGGCGTGAACTTCGATTTCGACCGCGACACCCTGCGTCCCGACGCCGTGGTGATCCTGGACGAAGCCGTGTCGATTCTGCAGCGCTATCCGCAACTACGCGTGGAAGTGGCCGGTCACACCGATTCAAAGGGTACGGATGCCTACAATCAGGACCTGTCGCAGCGTCGTTCCAAGGTGGTCTATGACTATCTGAGCAGCCACGGTATCGACTCTGGCCGCTTGGCGGGTCCGAACGGTTACGGCGAAAGCCGTCCGATAGCGCCGAACGAGAACAGCGATGGTTCGGATAATCCGGATGGTCGCGCCAAGAACCGCCGCACCGAGCTGAACGTGCAGAATTGAGTTCCTCCAGCAAAGCAAGAGAAGAAGCCCGGCCATGCCGGGCTTCTTTTTTGGATCTTCTTTGGCATCATGCGGTCGTTGTACCCACAATGATGGAGCCAGTAGCCGCAGTTCGTTGGCTACGCTTGACGGGAGAACGCCTGATGCTGCCAACCCGCTACTGGACTTTTGCTGGCTGCTTTGCGCTGTCAGTGGTTTCCCTGCTGCTGGCGCGTTGGTCCAGTTCGTGGCTGTGGCCCGCAGGCATTTTCGTCATCCTGAGCTTGCTGGGCCTGCACGATCTGACCCAGACCACGCACGCGGTGCGCCGCAACTATCCGATTTTGGCGCGGTTACGCTACCTGCTGGAAAGCATTGGTCCGGAAATTCGCCAGTATTTCATCGAGGCCGATAACGACGAGCGGCCGTTTTCTCGCCAGCAGCGCGCCATTGTCTACCAGCGCGCCAAGAACGTGCTCGACAAGCGGCCGTTCGGCACCCAGATGGATGTGTACAGCGACGACTACGAGTGGATCAACCATTCGCTGGCGCCGGTGGCGGCGGCCTCGCATGATTTTCGCATCACCATAGGCGAGGGCAGGGCACAGCCTTATTCGGCCAGCGTGTTCAACATTTCGGCGATGAGTTTTGGTTCGCTGTCGGCTAACGCCATCCTGGCGCTCAACGAGGGCGCACGACTGGGCGGCTTCTACCACGACACCGGCGAGGGTTCGATCTCGCGTTATCACAGGGAAAAGGGCGGCGACTTGGTCTGGGAAATCGGCTCGGGCTATTTCGGTTGTCGCGATGCCGAGGGCAATTTCAGTGAGGAAAAATTCGTCGCGAACGCCTGCACGCCACAGGTGAAGATGATCGAGCTGAAACTATCTCAAGGTGCCAAGCCCGGCCATGGAGGCGTTCTGCCCGGCGCCAAGGTATCGCCGGAAATCGCCGCTGCGCGCGGTGTACCGGTGGGCCAAGACTGCAATTCACCGTCGCGGCATTCGGCGTTCTCCACGCCAATCGAGCTCATGCAGTTCATCGATCGCCTGCGTACGCTGTCGGGCGGCAAGCCAACCGGCTTCAAGCTGGCCATCGGCCATCCCTGGGAATGGTTCGCGCTGGCCCGCGCCATGCACGAGACCGGCATCCTGCCCGATTTCATCGTCGTCGATGGCGGTGAGGGCGGCACCGGCGCGGCACCGCTGGAATTCACCGACCACGTCGGCGCACCGCTGCGCGAGGCGCTGATGCTGGTGCACAACACCTTGGTGGGATTGAACCTGCGCCAGCACATTCGCATTGGTGCCGCCGGCAAGGTGGTCACTGCCTTTGACATCGCCCGCTTGCTGGCCCTCGGCGCCGACTGGTGCAACGCCGCGCGTGGCTACATGTTCGCGCTCGGCTGCATACAGTCGCAGAGCTGCCACACCGACCGCTGCCCGACCGGTGTCGCCACCCAAGACCCCACGCGCCAGCGCGCCCTGGTGCCCGAAGACAAGGCGCAGCGCGTCTTCCACTTCCACAACAACACGCTCAAGGCCCTGAAGGAGTTGCTCGGCGCCGCCGGATTGAACCACCCCGACGAACTCGGCCCCGAGCACATCATCCGCCGGGTGTCCTCGACCGAAGTGCGTTCGCTGGCCACCTTGCACAATTTCGTCGCGCCCGGCGCCCTGCTCGACGGCGACATGCCCGAGCATCCGGTGTTCAAGGTGTTCTGGAACGCCGCCAGCGCCAGCAGTTTTGCAGCGCCCATGCAGTCGCGGGTGCTGCGTTCGACCAAGTTGACCTAGTGAAAAACCAAGCCACTCAAGTGATGACATCCGCCCTGAAAACCTTGTCGACTGCGTTCAAGTTCGCCACCGCACTGTCACTGCTGGGCTGGCTGGTGATTTTCGGCTACCCGATGTGGCCACAGGCAGGCAGGGGCATCGTGTTGGCCGTCGTGGTTGTACTGCTTTGTGCCATGTACAGCCATTTCGTGTTCGCCGCGAAACATCTGGATGAGCCTGGCTCGCTCCCGACGGGCAGCTTTTTTTCGCTGGCAGGCGTGGTCAACCTGTTCAAGTCGCCGCGCGTTGTTCTTGCCGGCTGGATCCACTACCTGGCCTTCGACCTGATGGTCGGCCTGTATATCGTCACCGACGCCACCCGGCATGGAATTGCGCACCTGTGGCTGTTGCCGGTCCTGCTGCTGACGCTGATGTTCGGACCGGCAGGGCTGCTGCTGTATTTACTGATGAGGTTTTTGCTGGCGCCGGCGGCGATGGCCTCAGGCTTGGGTTGATTCGCGGCTTCGCAGGTCGGGTTTCAACCCGACATTGCCAAGCATCAAGCCTCGATCAACCGTGAATATTGCATTCGGTGTACGACAAATGACCGTGAAAAGCTGTCGGGTCGAGACCCGGCCTACGCCCTGTAATTTTTACCCGACTCAGGGCCGTGTCACTCATCAATACCGCTTGGGTCAGGTCCAAGATCGGGACACCGCCACCCGAGCAACGAAAAAACCGGCTTGAGCCGGTTTTTTTTCGAATCATGGTGGGCGGTACAGGGCTTGAACCTGTGACCCCTGCCGTGTGAAAGCAGTGCTCTACCGCTGAGCTAACCGCCCGTAGAGGCTGCATATGGTATTGACGGATGCATGGATGGTCAACAAAAACCCGGTCTATATGTATATATCGAGCGATCTTGTCGTTATTCGATCTGCGCTCTTGCAAACTCCGAATCCAGTTTTTCCATCGCGTCCTTGGGCTTGAGCTTGGCGGCTTTTTCAAATGCTGCAGCGGCCTGGTCTTCTTTCTTGTCGCCGTGCAGCAGCATGAGGATGTTGGCGTATTCGGCGTGGGCGATGGGCGAATCAGGGGTCAGCTTGATCGCGGCCTGGCTGTGCTTGTCGGCGTCGGCGGCCTTGGCGCCGTAGGTCATGCCGCCAATCAGGGCGCCGATCTTGCCGATGATCTCGGCGTGGTAGACGGCGAGAGCGGTCAAGGCTTCGGCGTGCTTTGGTGCAAGCTTCAGGGTGGCGTCGAGACTGCTGCGGACCTTGCCGGCGAGGCCGTCCTTCAAAGCCTTGGCAATGCTGATGCCCTGGCTGTAGCGGCCCAAGGCAAAGGCGTGGCGGTAATGGCTGTTGGCCTCCCCGGGCAGGGTGGCGATGGCAGCTTCAGCCAGTTTGGCGCCGCGCTCGAAGCGCTTGAGTTGCTCGTCCTCGTCTTCGACCAGATAGGCGGCGTGAATGCCAATGGCTTTCACAGCGACCGAAGCGCCGACCGGGCCGAGGGCTTCACCGGCTTCGAACGCCTGCTGGAAATCGCCGCGGTGGAAGGCGCGCCAGGCGTTCTGCAGTTGTTCGGCAAGTTCGGCGGCGTCCAGGCCTCTGGGCGCTGACTTGCCGGCAGCCTTGATCAGGGCGGCGGCGTGTTTGTCATCGGGATAAGGCTCACAGTCGCCGGCATGCAGGGCGAGCCAGGCTTTCTTGAGTTTGTCGCCGCTGTAGTCGAAGGCCTTGGCATCGTGTGGAAACTTCGCCCATCCGGATTTCTTGGTTGCCATGGTGCAATTCCTCTGCCGATTCGTGTCATGAGGATGTCGCGCTGGGCGGGTTGAAGCAAGCGTTTCAAACAGTAGTGTGAAAACTCAGGCCAGACCGATAGAAACTCCACCCGGCCCAGCCGTATGGAAGGGTCATCCCCTATCAATTCGAGGTGTCCCATGGCCCGTACCACCAAAACCCGTCGCGCTGCTCCGCGCAGCACCCCGCGCCCCGAGCTGCAGCCGCGCGAGCTGCTGTTGGCCAGCCTTGGCGCCCTCTCGCTGGGCCGCAAGCAGGCGATCAAATCCTATGCTGAAGGCTTCGAAGGCCTCAGCGAGCTGCGCAATCGCGCTGAAGCCGCCGTGCAGGAAGCCGTTGAAACGGTGAATGGCCAGGTGGTCAGCTTGCGCAAGCAGGCCAAGGCCAAGGTAGCGCCGATGCGCAAGAAGGTCGTAGCTCTGGCCACCGAAGCCCGCGCCCAGGCCGAAACCCGTCTGGCGCCGGTACTGGCCAAGTTCGGTGTAAAGAAAGCCAGCCGCAAGCCTGCGGTGAAACGTGCCAAGCCGGTTGCAAGGCGCACTCGCAAAGCCGCGTAATATTTTCCAAAGCAATCAGCTACGCCCCGGGTCGAAAGAGCCGGGGCGTTTTTTGTGCTGCGATTTTGTAGGCGGGTCTACAGGCCCGAGTCACTTCGTAGTGAAGCTATCGGGCCTGAGGGCCCTCCTGCCTTGGTCGCCACGCTGGCCTCAGGGATGCCGCTTGCGCGCCTCGGCAAAGGCCGTCAGCTGCTCTGGCGTCGCCTCCGGTTGGTGTTGGGCTTTCCAGTCAGCAAACGGCTCGCCATAGATCGCTTCGCGCGCCTGGCCCTTGTCCATGTCGATACCGGCGGCGAGGGCGGCTTCGCGATACCAATCGGACAGGCAATTGCGGCAGAAGCCGGCGGTGATCATCAGGTCGATGTTCTGCACGTCCTTGCGGGCGTCCAGATGCTGGAGCAGGCGGCGGAAGGCGGCGGCTTCAAGGACGGTGGCGTCGGTCATGTGGTCAGTCACGGGTGGCTTCAGGGATAATTGCGAAACGGGGCGGCGACAGCGGCGTACCCCGGCGATTTTGCGCCCGGCGCGATGAATCGCACAGACCCGCAGCAAGGACCCGAATGACCGCCCGCATTCTCGATGGCAAGCGCATTGCCGACGCCCTGCTCGATGACCTGGCCAAGCGCGTTGACGCCCGCTTGGCGGCCGGCAAGCCGCGTCCGGGCCTTGCGGTCGTGCTGGTGGGCGAGGATCCGGCCTCCTCGGTGTATGTGCGCAACAAACGCAAGGCCTGCCGGAAAGTCGGCATCAAGGCCTATGATTTCGACTTGCCGGCTGAAACGCCGGACACCAAGCTTGCGTCCCTGATCGACAGGCTCAACGCCGACCCGAAGATCCACGGCATCCTGCTGCAGCTGCCGCTGCCCGGTAACCGCGACGGCAACTGGCTGATCCATCGCATCGATCCGGACAAGGATGTCGATGGCTTCCACCCGGAGAACGTCGGTCATCTGGCGCTGCGGCAATTCGGCCTGCGCCCGTGCACGCCGCGCGGTATCACCACCCTTCTGGCCTATACCGACCGCCCAGTGCGCGGCCAGTCGGCCACCATCGTCGGCGTTTCCAATCATGTGGGGCGACCGATGGCCATGGAACTGCTGATCGCCGGCTGCACCGTGACCAGCTGCCACAAGTTCACGCCGCTGGCCGTGCTCGAACAATCGGTGCGCAACGCCGACATCCTGGTGGTGGCGGTGGGCAAGCCGGGACTGGTGCCGGGTGAGTGGGTCAAGCCCGGCGCCGTGGTTATCGATGTCGGCATCAACCGCATGGACGATGGCCGTCTGGTCGGAGATGTCGGATTCGAGGCTGCGCTCGAGCGTGCCAGCTGGATTACGCCAGTTCCGGGCGGGGTGGGGCCGATGACCGTGGCCACACTGATGCAGAACACGTTGGAAGCGGCCGAAGCGGCTGAATCGCAGGCGGCGAAATGACCTCGGAGATTATGGGAAAATCCGAAACATGAAGCGCTTCCTTGCAGCCTTGATTCTCGTATCTGCCCTCGGTGGCTGTGCCTCGCTGGTACAGAAAGCTGGCGACCGTTTTGCCGAAAATCTGGGCAAGGCCGTGCTCGACAGCGAAGACCCGGCGACGGTGCGCGATGGTCTGCCTGCCTATCTGCTGCTGATCGACAGCCTGATCATTGACCAGAAGCCGGGAGACGCCGGCAATGCACCGCTGCTGCTGGCCGCTGCCAAGCTCAATGGTGCCTATGCCGGAAATTTCACCGGCGACGACAAACCGCGTGCGCAACGCATGGCCCGCAAGGCACTGGACTACGCCCGTCGCGCCACCTGCCTGCAGGACAAAGCCCTGTGCGAGTCACTGGGGCGCGATCCCGAGCAGTTCTCCGCCGTAGTGCAAGGCAACAACAATGCGGTGCTTATGTATGCCTTGGCAGCGAGTTGGGCCGGCTATCTGCAGAGCAACAGCGAGGACTGGGAGGCCATTGCCGACCTTCCCAGGATCGAGGCGCTGCTGCTGCGTGCCGTGGCTCTGGACCCGAAACTCGATGGCGGCCAAGCCTATGTTTATCTGGGCGTGCTTAATTCTCTGCGCCCGGAAGCGGTAGGCGGCAAGCCCAAGCAGGGCAGGGCCTATTTCGAACAAGCCATCGGGCAATCGGCGGGCAAGAACCTGTATGCCAAGACCTTGATGGCCGAGTATTACGCGCGGTTGGTATTCGACCAGGAGCTGCATGATCGACTTTTGAACGACGTGCTGGCCGCTGACCCGAAAGCGCCTGGTTTCACGTTGATCAATACGCTGGCGCAGGAACGCGCCGTTAAATTGCTTGAAAGCGGCAAGGAGTATTTCTGATGAGCACTATTTTTCGCTGCGTCATGGTTTTGGCCTTCGTATTTGCCGCCACCACGGCGATGGCGCAGCAGACCATCAAGTTGGCGACCGTCGCGCCGGACGGCTCGGGCTGGATGCGCGAACTGCGCGCTGCCGCCGCCGAAGTGCAGGTCCAGAGTCAGGGGCGGGTGACGGTGAAGTTCTTCCCCGGTGGCGTGATGGGCAGCGATGCCGTGGTGCTGCGCAAGATCCGGCTGGGCCAGCTGCAGGGCGGAGCACTGACCGGCAGCGATCTTGACGGCATCTGCAGGGATGCGCCGGTCTACAGCCTGCCTTTCCTGTTCAACAACCAGGCAGAAGTGGATGCCGTGCGCAAGGTCGTCGACCCAATGCTGACGGAATGTTTCCAGAAAGGCGGCATGCGCATGCTCGGCCTGGCCGGCGGCGGTTTCGCCTATCTGATGAGCACGCACGCGCTCAACAGCCGCGACGACCTGCGCAGCTCGAAGGTCTGGGTGCCGGCCAATGACCGTGTCGGCGAGATGACCTTCAAGAATGGCGGCATCACAACGATTCCGCTGCCGCTGGCGGACGTCTTCACCAGCCTGCAGACCGGTCTGGTCGATACTGTTGCCAACACCACATCGGGTGCTGTGATCTTGCAATGGCATGGCAAGATCAAGTACATGGTCGACCTGCCGTTGAGCTATATCCCGGCCTATGTTCTGGTCGACGAGAAAGCCTACGCGAAGCTGGCGCCTGCCGACCAAGCCATCCTGCTGCGCAGCTTCAACGCTGCGATGAACCGCATCGACGCCGCCAACCGGCGCGAAAACGTCCAGGCCTTGGCGGCGATCAAGAAGGGCGGCACGCAAGTGCTGACGCCATCGCCCACGGAAGCCACACGCTGGCGCGAGATCGGCGTGACCACCACCCGCCAACTCGACAAGGCGAATACCTTCACGCCAGCCGTGATGGCGAATATCCACCGCATCCTGGCAACCCAGCGCGGCGGGAAGTGAGCGCATGCTGAAAAAGCTGCTGGCCGGGCTGCACAAGGCCGAAGACTTCCTGCTGGCCATGCTGCTTGGCGGCCTGCTGGTGCTTGCCTTGCTGCAGATTGCCTTGCGCCTGTTCTTCGAGACTGGTCTCAGCTGGGCCGAACCGGTCAGCCAGATGGGTGTGCTCTGGCTGGCCTTGATGGGTGCACTGGGCGCTGCCCGTTCGCACCGGCATATCGCCATTGATGCCTTCCCGCGCCTGCTGCCGCCGTTGTTGCGGCGTATCGCGTGGCTCCTCTCGCACTTGGTTACGGCTGTCGTCTGTGGCCTGCTGGCATGGTACGGCTGGGGCATGGTCGATCTGGAGCGCGAGGCACCAGGCCTGTTTGTCGAGGGCGTGCCCAGTTGGTGGCCGATGCTGGCGTTCCCGTTTGGATTTGGCCTGTTGAGCCTGCGCTTCGTCATCGCCGCCCTTGGCCAGCCCGCGGAACACGAGGGACCGCAGTGATGATTACCGGTCTGGTCATCATCGTGCTGCTGGCGGTTCTGGGCATGCCGCTATTTGCGGTGATCGCCGCTATAGCCTTGCTGGGTTTCAACGCTGCCGGGTACGACCTGATCGCGGTCGCCGTCGAGTATTACCGCCTCGGTGACAAGCCGGGCCTCATCGCCATCCCGATGTTCACCATGGCAGGTTACCTGCTGGGCGAGAGCGGCACCCCGAGCCGGCTGGTGCGCCTGTCCATGGCCCTGCTAGGTTGGCTTCCCGGCGGGCTGGCCATCGTGGCCATTGTCGCCTGCGCTTTCTTCACCGCGTTTACCGGCGCTTCGGGCATGACCATTGTCGCCATCGGTGCCTTCCTGTACCCGGCCCTGGTGAAAGCGAACTATCCGGAGCGCTACAGCCTCGGCTTGGTGACCTCCTCGGGCAGCCTGGGCCTGTTGTTCGCGCCGTCGCTGCCGTTAATTCTCTACGGTTTCGTGGCCGGCCAACTCAACACCACGCCGCCGGTAACCATCCGCGACCTGTTCCTGGCCGGCCTGATGCCGGGCGCCCTGATGATCCTGGTGCTGTCGATCCACGCCATGTGGGTCGGGCGGCAGCTGCCCCAGGCAGCTGCTGGCTTCGACACCCGCGAGCTCTGGGAATCACTCAAGGAGGCCAAGTGGGAGCTTCCGCTACCCCTGATCGTGCTCGGTGGAATCTACTCCGGCAAGTTCGCCGCCAGCGAAGCGGCAGCTGTGACAACACTTTATGTTTTGATCGTAACCATATGGATTAAAAAGGAAATAAAATTCTCAAAACTGCCCGATCTGATGGCTGAGGCGATGCGCCTGGTGGGCGCCATCCTGATTATTCTGGGCGCGGCGGGCGCGCTGTCGAACTGGCTGGTCGATCAGGAAGTCCCCAGCCATCTGTTCGACTTCAGCCGCCAGCACGTGCACTCGGCCGGCATGTTCCTGATGCTCCTGAACGTGGTGCTGCTCCTGGTCGGCATGTTCATCGACATCTTCTCGGCCATCGTCATCCTGACGCCGCTGTTGGTCCCGGTGGCAGTGGCCTATGGCATCCATCCTGTGCATTTCGGCATCGTTATGCTCGCCAACCTGCAGATCGGATATTTCATGCCGCCGGCGGGCATGGACCTGTTCATCGCCGCCTACCGGTTCAAGACCAATATCGTCAACCTGACTCGCGCCTGCGGGCCATTTTTCCTGCTGGTGGGCTTTGCGCTGCTGATTATTACGTGGGTGCCGTGGTTGTCGTTGGCGTTGTTGTGATCCTGACGATGGCTTGCTCATGGTGGGTTTAGGGTGGGCTCAAGCCCACCATCAACGATCCATTCTTTCGCGACTGTAGGCTTGAGCCCACACTTCGCCTGCGCCTTGCTTGCTCCAGAGTAGTTGACTGGCGCACGGCAGGGCCAACGACACGGTATAATTTCGCGCTTCCTATCCCCGGAGCCGCCCGTGCTGCGCATCCTGGCTGAAGCCCTGACGTTCGACGACGTCTCCCTCGTGCCCGCCCATTCCATTGTCCTGCCCAATGACGTCAGCCTGTCGACCCGGCTGACCCGCGGCATCTCGATCAACTTGCCGATTGTTTCCGCCGCCATGGACACGGTCACCGAGGCGAGGCTGGCCATTGCCATGGCCCAACTCGGCGGTATCGGCATCCTGCACAAGAACATGTCGCTGAAGGCACAAGCAGCGCAGGTGGCCGAGGTCAAGAATTTCGAGGCCGGCGTCATCCGCGAGCCGTTCACGGTAGGCCCCAACGCCACCATCGGCGAGGTGATGCGCCTGACAGCAGCCCGGCGCATCTCCGGCGTACCGGTGGTGGACGGCGGCCAACTGGTGGGCATCGTCACCAGTCGCGACATGCGCTTCGAAAAGAAGCTGGACGACCCGGTTCGCCACATCATGACCAAGAAGGACCGCCTCGTGACCGTGCGCGAGGGCGCCAGTGACGAAGAAGTGCTGGCCCTGATGCACAAGCACCGCATCGAGAAGGTGCTGGTGGTGGACGATGCCTTCGCGCTGCGCGGCCTGATCACGGTCAAGGACATCCAGAAAGCCCGCGACAACCCCAACGCCGCCAAGGATGCCGAAGAGCAGCTGCTGGCCGGCGCTGCGGTCGGCGTCGGCGGCGATACCGAGGCACGCATCGAGGCGCTGGTACACGCCGGAATCGATGTGGTCGTGGTCGATACCGCCCACGGCCATTCCCAGGGTGTGCTGGATCGGGTGCAGTGGGTGAAGAAGAACTTCCCTAACGTGCAGGTGATTGGCGGCAACATCGTCACCGCCGACGCCGCTCTGGCGCTTATGGACCACGGCGCTGATGCTGTAAAAGTCGGCGTCGGCCCGGGCTCGATCTGCACAACGCGGATCGTGGCCGGTGTTGGCGTTCCCCAGATCACCGCTATCGGCATGGTTGCCGACGTGCTCAAGGACCGCATCCCGCTGATCGCCGACGGCGGCATCCGCTACTCCGGCGATATTGCCAAGGCGCTGGCCGCCGGCGCATCCACGGTAATGATCGGTGGCCTGTTCGCCGGCACCGAGGAGGCGCCGGGCGAGGTCGAGTTGTTCCAGGGCCGCAGCTACAAGAGCTATCGCGGCATGGGCTCGCTGGGCGCGATGGAACTGGGCAGCAAGGATCGTTATTTCCAGGACGCTTCCGACGCCGACAAGCTGGTGCCGGAAGGCATCGAGGGCCGGGTTCCGTATCGCGGCCTTCTGCGCAACATCGTCCACCAACTCGCTGGCGGCGTACGCGCCTCGATGGGCTACGTCGGCTGCGGCAGCATCGAGGAGATGCGCACCCGACCAAAGTTCGTTCGCGTCACCAACGCCGGCATCCGCGAGGCGCATGTACACGACGTGCAGATCACCAAGGAACCGCCCAACTACCGGGCGGGGTGAAGCAGGCCGCGCGGCACTGCCGCGCGGCCTGCCGAACGCCCGGCCATGGATGGCTGGGCCGGCGGATCCGCAAGCCGATAAAGTCTCGCCATGGATGGCAGCCGCAACCCAACCGCAAGCGACGAGTCGATGACCCAAAACATCCACGGCGACAAGATCCTCATCCTCGATTTCGGCGCGCAGTACACACAGCTGATCGCACGCCGCATCCGCGAGTTCGGGGTCTACTGCGAAATCTGGGCCTGGGATCATGATCCGACCGCCATTGCGACCTGGGGCGCCAAGGGCATCATCCTGTCCGGCGGCCCGGAGTCGACGACGGAAGATGGCTCGCCGCGCGCCCCGCAGCAGGTGTTCGACGCTGGCGTGCCCATCCTCGGCATCTGCTACGGCATGCAGACGATGGCCATGCAGCTGGGCGGCAAGGTCGAGGGCGGCCACCACCGCGAATTCGGTTATGCCGAGGTCGAAGTCACAGCCGAATGCGCCCTGCTCGACGGCCTCAAGGATCACGCCGGCAGCCCGCCACGCTTGGACGTGTGGATGAGCCACGGTGATCGCGTGACCCGGATTCCGGAAGGCTTCGAGGTCGCCGCCCGCACTGAATCGGTGCCGATCATCGCCATGGCCGACAAGGCCCGGCGCTGGTACGGCGTGCAGTTCCATCCCGAGGTGACCCACACCAAGTCTGGCGAAGCCATGCTGCGCCGTTTCGCCGTGGACGTCTGCGGCTGCAACACGCTGTGGACCGCCGCCAACATCATCGATGACCAGATCGCCCGCGTCCGCGCCCAGGTGGGTGATGCCGAGGTGCTGCTCGGCCTGTCCGGCGGCGTCGATTCCTCGGTGGTCGCCGCCCTGCTGCACAAAGCCATCGGCGAAAAACTGACCTGTGTGTTCGTCGACACCGGCCTGCTGCGCTGGCAGGAAGGCGACCAGGTGATGGCGATGTTCGCTGGCGAGGCCGAGAGAGGCGGTATGGGCGTCAAGGTGATCCGGGTCAACGCCGCCGAGCGTTATTTCAGCGCTTTGGCCGGCGTCGCCGATCCAGAGGCCAAGCGCAAGGTCATCGGCAAGCTTTTCATTGATATTTTCGAGGAGGAGGCCGGCCGGCTCAGCGATGTGAAGTGGCTGGCGCAGGGCACCATTTATCCCGATGTCATCGAATCCGCCGGCAGCAAGACCGGCAAGGCCCACGTCATCAAGAGCCACCACAACGTCGGCGGCCTGCCCGAGCACATGAAGCTGGGTCTGGTCGAACCGCTGCGCGAGCTGTTCAAGGACGAGGTGCGCCGGATCGGCGTCGAGCTGGGCCTGCCGCGCGAGATGATCTACCGGCACCCGTTCCCGGGGCCCGGACTGGGTGTCCGCATCCTCGGCGAGGTCAAACGCGAATACGCCGAACTGCTGGCCCAGGCCGATGCCATCTTCATCGAGGAGCTGCGCAAGGCCGGCTGGTATGACAAGACAAGCCAGGCTTTCGCGGTCTTCCTGCCGGTGAAGTCGGTGGGTGTGGTCGGTGATGCCCGCGCCTACGAATGGGTGATTGCGCTGCGTGCGGTGGAGACCGTGGATTTCATGACCGCGCACTGGGCGCGCCTGCCGTACGAGCTTCTTGACGACACAACACGCCGTATTATCAATGAGATAAGAGGTATTTCTCGCGTTGTTTATGACATAAGCGGCAAGCCGCCAGCGACCATCGAGTGGGAGTAAAAGGGCACCATGGGCGATCTGTTCGCCAATGACGAGGTCGTAAACCAGATTCAGGTGCCGACCGACCGATTGTTCCTGGCGGCCTTTCCGGACCCGGAAACTGCGGATCGGCTGCTGGCACTCGCGAATGCCCTCAAGACCCAACACGGCCTGCAGAGCCTGCTGCTGTCCGAACGCCACTACGTCACCCTGTATCACCTGGGCGATTTCGACGGCATTCCGCAGAACGCGGTGGATGCGGCCAGTCGGGCGGCCTCGTCCCTCGTCTCAACACCGGCGTTCAATGTGTATTTCGACCGTGTCGTCAGCTTCCGCGCCCGCGAACTGAAACCACTGGCGATGGTTGGGGACGAAGGTGTGGCGCCGCTGCTCGATTTCCATCGCCGGCTAGAAGCAGCCTTGGTCAGATACGGCATCAAGCCGGAAACCCGTTTCAAACCGCATGTCACATTACTTCACGACAGCAACGGTATTGCGGAAACTGCAGTCGAGCCCATTGGCTGGACGGTGAACGAAGTGGTGCTGGTGCACAGCCGGCTCGGCCGGACGCAGTCCATTCCGCTGGCGCGCTGGTCGCTGGGTTTGTCGATCACCGATATTGCAGCGCCGGAACCTACATTCAACGAAGCCGACGTCGGCTGGATGCAGCGCGCCCTGCTATTGGCGGGGCAGGCGGGCAATGCGCTGGACGAGGTCCCGATCGGTGCGGTGCTGGTCGGCCCCCATGGCCAGTTGCTGGCGGAGGCGAGCAACCTCAACAGTTACCAGAGCGATCCCTGCGCCCATGCCGAAATGATCGCCATGAGCGCGGCCGGCCGGCAACTCGGCAGCAAACGGCTTTCGTCATGCACGCTCTACGTCACCCTTGAGCCCTGCGCGATGTGCGCGATGGCGATGGTGCATGCCCGGATCGGCCGACTGGTGTATGCCGCGCGTTCGCCCAAGACCGGCGCCGCTGGCAGCGTCTTCGACCTGCTGGCGGATCCGCGCCACAACCACCGGGTGGATGTGCAGGGTGGTCTGATGGCGGAGGAAGCCGGAAACCAGCTTTCCGATTTTTTCAAAGGCAAACGGAGCCGGAAAATGGATCTGGCAGACCCAGGCAACAAATGACTGCGCGACGGCTCAAGGCTTGTCCCGGGCCATTTCCCGCGCCAACTCGGCATCCAGCATCGCCACGCTGATCCTGGCCTCGCGGCCCAGGTTGATCGAAGCGGCCAGCATCAGGATCACACCCAGCACGGCAAAAGCGGTCGGCAGCCCCTGCAGGCGATAGCCGGCGAACTGGTCGATGGCGATGGCCAGGCTGGTGCCAACGAAGGCGCTCATGGCGCCATAGAGCATTTGCAGGGACGAGAGCACGAGCTTGGCGCGCTGTTGGTGCTGCTTGATCTTGCCTTCCAGTAGAAGCCGGCCAGTTCCCTCGCCTGTAGTCTGCAATTCGGCTATCTGCGCGCGCATGCGGTCGACCACCCGTGCCAGCCGGCCGTTCGACGAGGCCAGCAGGGAACTGGTCGCGGTCAGGAAGAACGCCGGCGTGATCATCGCCGAGACGACGGCGTAGTGTTCGGAATTCAGGTTGATCGGTAACGGCATTGACGGCTCAATGGCTACAAGGCCGGAGTATCATGCCTGCGTTTCCGCAGCGCACGCGAGCCCATGAATTCTCCCACGCCGTCCAATGCCAACCACCTGATCTGGATCGATCTGGAAATGACCGGTCTGGATCCGGATACCGACACCATCATCGAGATTGCCACGCTGGTGACCGATGAACAGCTCAACGTGCTGGTCGAAGGCCCGGAACTGGCGATCAGGCATCCACTGCAGCGCCTCGAAGCCATGGACGACTGGAACCGCAACACGCATTCGCGCTCCGGCCTGTGGCAGCGCGTGCTCGACAGTGAACAAACGCTGGAACAGGCCGAAGCCCTGACCGTGCAATTCCTGCAAGACTGGGTGCCGGCCGGCAAGTCGCCGATCTGCGGAAACTCCATCTGCCAGGACCGGCGTTTCCTGGCCCGGCACATGCCGCGACTCGAGCGCTACTTCCACTACCGCAATCTGGATGTATCCACGCTCAAGGAGCTGGCGCGGCGCTGGGCGCCCACGGTGCTTGATGGCTTCCACAAGGCCGGCGCGCATACGGCGATGTCCGACATTCGGGAGTCGGTCGCCGAACTGCGTCACTACCGCCAGTACATGGGCAGGCTTGGCGGCGTTGAAAGCGAGTTCACAGAAGTCCAGCCCCCGCATGCATCCCCATAGTTGTTTTTCCGCCGTCGCGCGGCGTTTTTTCCTGTGCTTGGCCCTGTTGCTGGTCGTGGCACCGGCTATTGCACTCGACGGCAAGGCGCTCACCACCTTTTCGCGTGAAGTCTGGACCACCCGCGATGGCCTGCCGCACAACCAGGTCAACGGCATCACCCAGACGCCCGAAGGTTATCTGTGGTTCGCGACCTGGGAAGGCCTGGTCCGCTACAACGGCCAGGACTTTCGCACCTATGGCCCGGAAGACATCCCCGCCATCCAGGACAATGGCCTGCGCTCGGTGACCACTGGCCCCGGCGGCCATCTGGTCGTCGCCACGTCGCGTGGTGGCGTCAGCGTGCTGCGTGGCCAAACATGGAGCCACTACGGCAAGGCAGAGGGACTGCGCCAGGACGAAACCATGTCGGCGCTGGAAGATCGCAACGGCAATTTGTGGATCGCCCATGAAAGCGAAGGCCTGACCCGAATCGATGCCAAGGGCAGCGTCCGCCATTTTGGCCTGCGCGAAGGGCTGGCCTCGGAAATCTGCTACACCTTGATCCAGGACAGCAGCGGCGTGATCTGGCTGGGCACGGGCGAGGGTGTGGTGCGCATTGATGGCGAGCGCGTGCAGGCGTTCGGGCAGTCCGCCGGCCTGCCGCCCGGCGCCGTGTTCAGCGTTGCCCAGTCGTCTGAAGGCGAGATTTTCGTCGGTACCGAACACGGCGTCTATCGTGGCAAGGGCGGCCGCTTTTCGAGACTGACGGCAGATTTTCCCGATGAGGCTGTCCCCAGTCTTCGCGTGGATGCCAAGGGCGGCATCTGGATAGGCACGGTCAACCGTGGCCTGATGCGATTCAGCAGTCGCGGCCTGGAGACCGTCGACACTCGCCACGGCCTGCCAAACAACCGGGTCGCCTCGATGTTCATCGATCAGGAAGGCAGCATCTGGGCCGGCACCAACGCCGGGCTGGTGCGTTTCGCCGACACGCCCTTCATCAACTACGACAGCCAGTTGGGCCTGTCGGACGATTATGTCCGCGCCCTCCTTCAGACGCGCGATGGCGATGTGCTGATCGGCACCAGTCGTGGGCTCGACCGCTGGAAGAACGAGAAGATCAGCCATGTCGGCGCCGAGGCTGGGCTGACCGGCGACGCCATCCTGAGCCTTGCCGAAGACCGCGATGGAAGCCTGTGGATAGGCCTGTATTCAAAGGGCCTTATCCACTGGAAGGATGGCCGCATCCTCAGCCAGAAAACCATGCTCGGCGACCTGCCGGCCAGCCAGGTGCGCGCCCTGTTGGTCGACCGCAGCGATGGCAGCCTGTGGGTCGGCGGCTCGCGCGGACTGGCCCATCTCAAGGGCGGCAGCGTGGTTACCTACAGCCGCAAGGATGGGCTGCCGCGCAATTTCATCCTCAGCCTGTTCCAGGCAAAAAATGGCCGCATCTGGATCGGCACAGCCAATGGGCTGTCCTATTTTGAGGAGGGCCGGATCACCGCCGTCGATATTTCCGGCATGGATGGTGCGCAGGACATCTTCGGCATGCATGAAGATGCCGACGGCAGCCTATGGTTTGCCAGCGACCGCGGTTTGCTGCGCTGGCGCGACGGCCAGTTCCGGATAATTGGTCGCCGGCAGGGCTTGCCGGTGGTCACGATCTTCCAGGTCATTGCCGATTCCTACGGCAATTTCTGGCTCACCTCGAACTCGGGCGTCATCCACATCCGGCGTGGCGATATCGACGCGGTACTGTCAGGCAAGCAGGCCGACCTCAAGGCAACCCAGTACGCCGAGGCCGACGGGATGGGCAGCGCCCAGTGCAACGGCGGTGCCGGCCCGGCAGCATTGCGCGCCAACGACGGCAGCCTCTGGTTTGCGACCGCCAAGGGCGTGGCCGTGGTCCAGCCTGATCAACTGGCGCGTTACCAATTGGCTCCGCCGCCTGTGGTGATCGAAGGAGTTCGCGTTGACGGCAAGCGTGCGTTGTCGGGCGGCAAGATCGTGCTGCCACCGGGCACCCGCAAGCTCGAGCTCGACTACGTCAGCCTGACCTACCGGACGCCGGAGCAGATCGAATACCGCTACCTGCTGGAGGGCTATGACGACACCTGGGTGGATCGCGACCAGTTGCGCAATGCCCAGTACACCAATCTGCCGCCCGGCAGCTACCGCTTCAAGGTCGCGGCGGGCAGGGGTGGCAAGTGGAGTCAGGAAGTGGCGACACAGGTATTCCAGATTGAACCGCGGCTCTACCAGCGCGCCTGGTTCCTGCCGCTGGCGGGATTGCTGATCGCCGGCTTCCTGTATGGGCTGTATCGCAGTCGGGTGCGCACGCTGGAAGCCCGTGAGCTGGAGCTGAGTGGCGTCGTGGCCGAACGCACGAGCGACCTGAGTAGAAAAAACGACCAGCTTGAACAGCTGAACCAGACCATACGCCAGCAGTCCGAAGCCTTTGAACTGCAGGCGCGAACCGATGCTCTGACCGGGCTGGCCAACCGGCGCAGCATGGAGGAAAACCTGGCCATCGCTTTCCAGGAAGCCTTCCGCCAGCAGCAGCCGCTGTGTTTCGGCCTGCTCGACATCGACCATTTCAAGCGCGTCAACGACAGCTACTCACACGATGTCGGCGACGAAGCCCTGCGCCTGGTGGCCAACGTGATGATGGACGTCCTGGGCCAGGAGCACGCCAGCGATTGGCTGGATACCACGCGCGTGGCGCGCTGGGGTGGTGAGGAGTTCGCCCTGCTGTTCCCGGGCAGCGACATGGCCAGCGCCCGCGCCAGCGCCGAACGGCTCCGAATGGCGATTGCGGCTGCAGACTGCAGCGCGTTCGCACCTGGCCTGAAGCTGACCGTGAGCATCGGCATCGCCGAGCGCACAGGCTTGTCGCACCAGGAAAAAATGATCAGCCGTGCCGATGAGAAGCTGTACCAAGCCAAGCACGCTGGGCGCAATCAGGTAGTGGTCTAGGCCTCGCGAGATCCTGGTCTCGAAGGGCGACCCGACTGTCTGGGCATGCTGTCGGGCATGCTGTCCCCCCCCCAACGGAGGCCTGCTTCAATCTGCGGCCGCGGTACCGATCGTTGTACCGGGGACGACAGCCGTATCGCTGCCGTGGTGATAAACGTGTACTTCGCGCTGCGGGTAGGGAATACGGATATTTTTTTTCGAAAAGTCGTGCAACAACCTTTCCAGCAACTCCGATTTCACATTCTGGTATTCGTGGCTCTCCACCCAGCAGCGCAGCTGCAGCTCGACGCTGCTCTCGCCAAGCTTCAATACCAGCACTTCCGGTGCCGGGACATCCTTGACGGCAGGGTTGGCCGCAGCAATGGCCAGCAGGCTTTCTCGCGCCAGCGCCAAGTTGTCTTCGTAACCGATGCCAACGCCAAGATCGATGCGGCGTTCGCCGTGGGCGTTGTAGTTGATGATGGCATCGGCGGTGATCTGACTGTTGGGCAAGATGATGGCGCGGTTGTCGATGGTGCGCAGATGGGTCTGAAAAATTCGCACGCTGTCGACAGTGCCTTCCATTCCCGCGATCTCGACGAAATCACCGGTGCGGAAAGGCCGCAGCATGATCAGCATCACGCCGGAGGCGATATTGGCCAGCGAGTCCTTGAGCGCAAGGCCAATCGCAAGGCCGGCGGCACCGACCACGGCGAGCAGGGACGTGGTCGGCACGCCGGCAAAATCCAGCGCCGCGATCAGCGAGACGATGACCGCCACGGCATAGGTGACGTTGCGCAGAAAGCTGCGCAGGATCTGTTCGACCTCCAGCCGCAGCAGCAGGCGATCCATGGCCCTGGCCCACCAGCGGGCCAGCCAGATGCCGACGGCAGCCATCAACAGGGCCAGCGAAATCCGCAGCACCCATTCGTGCGACGCCGCTTGCGACAGCGCGCCGTGGATCGTTTCGATAAGGTCGATCATCGCGCCGTTCTATCGCCCGCCTCGATCTTGGCGAGCCTCAGCCAGGTGTCTACGACGGTGTCAGGATTGAGCGACATCGACTCGATGCCCTGTTCCATCAGCCAGTCGGCAAGATCGGGGTGGTCGGAAGGACCCTGGCCGCAGATACCGATGTACTTGCCCTTGGCACGAGCAGCGGAAATGGCCATCGACAGCAGTTTCTTCACCGCGGCATTACGCTCGTCGAACAGCGGCGCGACGATTGCCGAATCGCGATCCAGGCCCAGGGTGAGTTGGGTGAGGTCGTTGGAACCAATGGAAAATCCATCAAAGATATCGAGGAATTCATCGGCCAGCAGGGCATTCGAGGGCACCTCGCACATCATGATGATCTTCAGTCCGTTTTCGCCCTGCACCAGTCCGTTGGCTGCCAGCACTTCGATCACCTTGCGTGCTTCATCCAGGGTTCGCACGAACGGGATCATCACCCAGGCGTTGACCAGGCCCATGTCGTCGCGCACCCGTTTCACGGCCCGGCATTCCAAAGCGAAACAGTCCGCGAAGCTCGGATCGACATAGCGCGCAGCGCCGCGAAAACCGATCATCGGGTTTTCTTCATGCGGCTCGTAGCGACGACCGCCGATGAGGTTGGCGTACTCGTTGGTTTTGAAATCGGACAGGCGAACGATCACCGGATTCGGTGCAAACGCCGCCGTCAGCGTAGCAATGCCTTCGGCCAGACGATCGACGTAGAAATCCACCGGGCTGCCGTATCCGGCCATTTTCGCGTCGATCTTGCGCCGGGTATCGGCATCCTGCCTGGCGTATTCGAGCAGCGCCTTGGGATGCACGCCGATGTGGCTGTTGATGATCATTTCCAACCGCGCCAGGCCAATGCCATGGTTGGGCAGCATGGCGAAGTCGAAGGCACGCTCCGGATTGGCCACGTTCATCATGATCTTGAGCGGGGCAGGGGGCATCTGCGCCAGATCCGTGGTGGTGTATTCAAAGCCGAGCTTGCCGGCGTAGATCAAACCGGTGTCGCCTTCGGCACAGGACACGGTGATGTCGCTGCCATCGACGATATGGTCGAGCGCATCGCCCGTGCCCACCACCGCCGGCACCCCCAGTTCGCGGGCAATAATGGCGGCATGGCAGGTGCGCCCGCCGCGGTTGGTGACGATGGCCGAGGCCCGCTTCATCACCGGCTCCCAGTCGGGATCAGTCATGTCGGCCACCAGCACGTCACCTGGCTGCACGCGGTTCATGTCGGCGAGCGAGCGCACGACGCGCGCCACGCCGGCGCCAATTTTCTGGCCGATGGCGCGGCCTTCGCTGATCACCACGCCATGTTCGGTCAGCGCATAACGTTCGATCTGGGTGACCCGTACGCGCGACTTCACCGTTTCCGGGCGTGCCTGGACGATATAAAGCTTGCCGGTAATGCCGTCCTTGGCCCACTCGATATCCATCGGCCGGTCATAGTGCCGTTCGATCAACAGCGATTGCCGCGCCAGTTCCTCGACATCGGCGTCGGTGATCGAGAATCGATTCTGCAATGCCTCGGACGTGTCCTCGATGCGCACTCGTTCGCCCGGCGCATCGGAATAAACCATGGAGATTTTTTTGCTGCCCAGCGTGCGGCGCAGGATTGCCGGGCGCCCTTCGCGCAGGGTCGGCTTGTAGACATAGAACTCGTCGGGATTGACCGCGCCCTGCACGACGGTTTCGCCTAGACCATAGCTTGCGGTGATGAACACCACGTCGCGGAATCCCGATTCGGTGTCAAGCGTGAACAGGACGCCGGAAGCGCCGACGTCAGAACGCACCATCAACTGTATGCCGGCGGACAGGAAAACATCTTCGTGTTTGAAATCATGGTGCACGCGGTAGGCGATGGCGCGGTCGTTGTAGAGCGATGCGAATACTTCCTTGACCTTGGCCAGCACGTCCTCGACGCCAGTGACATTCAGGAAGGTTTCCTGCTGGCCGGCAAAACTGGCGTCCGGCAGGTCCTCGGCGGTGGCCGAGGAGCGGACGGCGACCGATATTTCGCTGGCAGCCGCTTCCAGGCACATGTGCGCATAAGCCTCGCGGATGGCTTTTTCCAGCGGCGCCTGCAGTGGCGCATCCATCACCCAGCCTCTGATTTCACCGCCGGCGCGCACCAAGGCATCCACATCCTCGACATCCAGCCCATCGAGACGGTCATAGATCCGCTGCGTCAGGTTGTTGTGGTCGATGAACTCGGCGAAGGCGCTTGCCGTGGTGGCGAAACCGCCAGGCACGGAGACCCCCAACGAGTCCAGATTCCCGATCATTTCACCGAGCGAGGAATTCTTGCCTCCCACTTGTGCAAGATCGGTGAGGCGAAGTTCATGCAGCCAGAGGACATGGGCGCTCAAGACGGACTCCGAAGGGGTAGGGCAGCAGCCAAGACCGCCATTATCCCGCTCGCATGCCGGCAGCGACAAGCAATGCCGTGAAAGTTGCACACATTACTTGCGGCACAACGAAGGTCGGCAGCGATTTGTGAAAAAAACAGTCGAATGTTTACCAACCCATTGTCGCCGCGGGAATTCATCATGATTTCACGCCTCAGAACGCCGTCAGCGGTGGATATCTATTGAGCGCAGATGATATCTGCGGCATGCTTGGTCGGTGTCGATCCGAGCCCTCCAATGCCGCGCAAGCTACTGGTTCAAGCGCCCCATCGGGCATTTGGCCACCCTCTTGATGCTTTTGGCGATGGTGATGACCGGCCTCCCCACGGGCGAAGTGCATGCCCATGCGGACGGCGACCATGACCACGATCATGTCGTATACGTGCTGGCGCACGGAGCTTCCGACCACGACGATTCTTCGGTTCCATCAGAGCCTGAAAGCGATAAAGTCCTTCATCCACACGATGTTTGCGCCTCGACGACCGCATTGCTCTCGATTTACAAGCTGACGCTGGACGTTTTGGTGGCTCATGTCCCCGGCGTCGCCATGCTCAACCCACCTCCGCCCACGGCGGCTCGAATACCTCCTCACCGACCTCCGATCGCATAACGCACTGAGGCTGCTTTTGGCGGCCTGCCTTTCGTTGTTTTTCGATCATCCGGAGGTTTTCCGTGAATTTTCGTTGTCTATTGGCTCTGGCGTTTGCCGGGGGCTGCGGCGTTGTCCAAGCAGGGCAAGCCGGTGAACTCTTGCGTCTCGAGCAGGCTGTGGCACGCAGCCTGGCTTCGAATCCTTCTTTGGCGGCGGAATCGGCCGAGTTGCGTGCCGTGCAGGCCCGTGCCGAGCGCGAGGGATTACCCACCCCGTATGTAATTGGTGCCGATCTGGAGAACGTCGGCGGCACCGGTGCGCTCAGCGGGGTTCGCGCCGCTGAGACTACCGTACGTCTGGGACGAGTCATCGAGCTCGGTGGTAAACGTGCCGCCCGCCAGACATTGGGTACGGCCGAGATTGCACGACAGCGCAACCTGTCCGACACAGCACGACTCGACATCGCCAGCCGCACCACGGCACGCTTTATCGAGGTGCTGGCTGACCAGCAGCGTCTAGAGTTTGCGCAAGAGCAGGTCAAGCTGGCCGAACGCACCCGACGCGAGGTCGCCGCTTGGGTGGTAGCCGCGCGCAATCCCGAATCCGATTTACATGCCGCGGAAATAGCGGTGGCCAATGCCGAACTTGAGCGCGAACACGCCGAGCACGAGTTGGCCAGCGCGAGAATCACGCTGGCTGCGAGCTGGGGGTCGTTCCGGCCCGATTTCACACATGTTGCCGGCGATCTGCGCGAACTGCCCTCGGTCGAGTCGTTTGACACGCTCGCCGGCCGTTTGCCGATGACCTCGGCGCAACGCAACGCACTCATGGAAGGCGAGGCGATCGCGGCCAGGCGTCGGATCGCCGAAGCCAGTTCCACGCCGGACATCAACGTCAGCCTCGGCATACGTCGGCTGGAAGCGATCAACGACCAAGGCCTGATGATGTCGGTTTCGGTGCCGCTCGGCAGCAAGCCCCGCGCCTCGCTGGCCATCGCCGAGGCCGACGCGCAATTGGCTGCGCTCGAAGCCCGGCGCGACGCGCAACGTTTGGAGAGCCACCAGCATCTGTTCGAGAAGTACCAGGAGTTGATGCACGCCCGCACCGAGTACCAGACGCTGCGCAGCAAGATGCTGTCCAAGGCCGAGCAAGCGCTCGCCTTCACTCGCCGTGGTTTCGAAGCCGGGCGTTTCTCGTTCGTCTCCCTCGCCCAGGCGCAAAGCACGTTGTTCGAACTGCGCGAGCGCAGCGTCGAGGCGAGCGTCCGTTATCACACCCTGTTGATTGATGTCGAACGCCTCACCGCCGTCTCCACGGAAACCACGCCATGATCGCTCGTCTCGTTTGCCCCCTTGCCTTGGCCCTGATGCTCGCCGCCTGCGGTGGATCCGGATCGGCCGGACAACCCGACGAAGGTCACTCCGTTGCAGCCGCTGAGTATGAGCGCGGGCCGCATCGCGGCCGCATGCTGCGCGATGGCGATTTCGCGATTGAAGTGACCATTTTCGAAACCAGCGTGCCGCCGCAATATCGGCTGTATGCCTATCTGGGCGACAAACCGCTCAAGCCATCGGAAGTCCAAGCCACGGTCCAACTCAAGCGACTGGATGGTGAAGTTAACAATTTCACCTTCAAGTCCGAGAATGAATACCTGACTGGCAGCGGCACCGTGGTCGAACCGCATTCGTTCGACGTCACGGTTGCGGCGACCTACGTGGGGAGGGCGCACCAGTGGGCGTTCGCCTCCTACGAAGGACGCACCACGATTCCCGCCGCGGTCGCCACCGATGCCGGGGTCAAGGTCGAAGTCGCCGGTCCTGCGGTGATCCGTGACACGGTAAGGCTGATGGGCAGTGTCGTGCTCGATGCCAACCGTCATGCTCAAGTCAAAGCCCGCTTCCCGGGCATCGTGCGCGCCGTCCCCGTGCAGCAGGGTGATCGCGTGCGCCGCGGGCAGACGCTGGTGGTGGTGGAGGGCAATGAGAGCATGCGCAGCTATCCGGTGACTGCGCCGTTCGATGGCGTCGTGCTGAGGCGGGCCACCAACGTCGGCGATGTTGCTGGCGACAACACGCTGATTGAGATGGCCGATCTGTCCAAGGTCTGGGTTGAACTCCACGCCATCGGCGAGGACGCAGTGGGGCTGGCGGCCGGACAACCGGTGCGATTGCGAGCAGCCACGGGAAATGCGGAGCAAGAAACGGTGATCGATACCTTGTTGCCACTGGCCACGCGCGGTCAAAGCGTGGTTGCGCGCGTCAGTATCGCCAATCCCGAAGGTCGCTGGCGGCCGGGCATGACGGTATCTGCCGACGTGGCTGTGGCCGTACGCGACGTGCTGTTGGCGGTGAAGGAATCCGGGCTGCAGCGCTTCCGCGATTTCACCGTGGTGTTCGCTCAAATCGGCGAGACCTACGAAGTTCGGATGCTCGAGTTGGGCGCACGTGACGGCGAGTACGTCGAAGTTCTGGGTGGACTCAAGCCCGGCACGCGCTACGTCGCCGAACAGAGTTTCCTGATCAAGGCCGACATCGAAAAATCCGGCGCCAGCCACGACCACTGAGGAAGCGCCATGTTGGAACGCATCATTCGCGCCGCAATCGCGCATCGCTGGCTGGTCTTGGTCCTGGTGCTGGGCACCTCGGCGTTTGGCATCTGGAACTACAGCCGGTTGCCGATCGACGCAGTACCCGATATCACCAACGTACAGGTGCAGGTCAATAGCGAGGCGCCTGGCTATTCGCCGCTGGAGGCCGAGCAGCGGGTGACCTTTCCGATCGAGACCGCGCTGGCGGGTTTGGCTCGCTTGCAGTACACCCGTTCGATCTCCCGTTACGGCCTGTCTCAGGTCACGGTGGTGTTCGAGGATGGCACCGACATCTATTTCGCTCGACAGCAAGTCGCCGAGCGACTGCAGCAGGCCGCCTCGCAGTTGCCTGAAGGGGTGGAGCCGAGTATGGGACCGGTGGCCACCGGTTTGGGCGAGATATTCATGTACACCGTGGAGGCCGAACCCGGCGCGACCAAAGCCGATGGCACGCACTGGTCGTCCTCTGATCTGCGCAGTCTGCAAGACTGGGTGGTGCGACCACAGTTGCGGCACTTGAAAGGAGTGACTGAGGTCAACACGGTTGGCGGGCATGTTCGACAGTTCCATGTCACGCCCGATCCGACGAAGTTGCTCGCGTATGGGCTCACCTTGACCGACATGCTCAAGGCGGTCGAGCGCAACAATGCCAATGTGGGCGCCGGCTATATCGAACGCTCCGGCGAGCAATACCTGATTCGCGTGCCGGGCCAGATCGGCGATGCTGAGGGACTGCGCCAGGTGGTGGTGGCCATGCGCGACGGCCTGCCACTGCGTATCGCGGACGTGGCCGAGGTCGGCGAGGGTTCGGAATTGCGCACCGGCGCTGCGACCAAAGATGGCCGCGAGGTCGTGCTGGGCACAGTGTTCATGCTGATTGGAGAAAACAGCCGGGATGTGGCGCAGCGCGCCAGCGCCAAGCTCAGGCAGATCGACGCTGCGTTGCCCGAGGGCGTCAGCGCACGCGCGGTCTACGATCGCACTGAACTGGTTGATCGCAGTATCGCCACCGTGCGAAAGAATCTGCTGGAGGGCGCCTTGCTGGTCGTGGTGGTGCTTTTCCTGCTGCTCGGCAATCTGCGCGCCGCGCTGATCACGGCGGCTGTCATTCCGATAGCCATGCTGCTGACCATCAGCGGCATGGTGCAGAACCGCGTCTCGGCCAATTTGATGAGTCTGGGCGCGCTGGATTTCGGCCTGATCGTCGATGGCGCGGTGATCATCGTCGAGAACTGCCTACGCCGTTTCGGAGAAAGCCAGCACCGTCTTGGGCGGCTATTGACTCGAGAGGAACGTTTCGAACTGGCTGCCAGCGCCAGTGCCGAGGTGATGAAGCCGAGCTTGTTCGGCCTGTTCATCATCGCTGCGGTGTACCTGCCGATCTTCGCCCTGACCGGAGTAGAGGGTAAGACGTTCCATCCGATGGCAATTACAGTGGTGATCGCATTGACCGCCGCGATGGCGTTATCGCTGACCTTTGTGCCGGCAGCAGTGGCGCAATTCGTCACCGGCAGAGTGGCAGAAAAGGAAAACCGTGTGATGCGGAGCATGAATCGGCTCTACGCACCGCTTCTGCACAAGGCGTTGGCGATGCGCACGGCGGTGGTGGCCGCTGCAGCAGTGCTGACGGTGCTGGCTGGCCTGCTGGCGACCCGGCTGGGAACCGAGTTCATTCCCAATCTGGACGAAGGTGACATCGCCCTGCACGCGTTGCGTATTCCGGGCACCAGCCTGACCCAGGCCATCGGCATGCAGGAGCAACTGGAGGCGCGGATCAAGCAGTTCCCGGAAGTGGATCAGGTGGTTGCAAAGCTGGGCACCGCAGAAGTGGCCACCGATCCGATGCCACCTTCGGTCGCAGACACTTTCATCATGCTCAAGGATCGTGACGACTGGCCGGATCCACGCAAGCCCAAGGACGAGTTGATTCGCGAGATGGAAGCCGCGGTGCGTGCCATTCCCGGCAACAACTATGAGTTCACGCAGCCGGTGCAGATGCGCATGAACGAGTTGATCGCTGGCGTGCGCGCCGAGGTCGCAATCAAGCTTTATGGCGATGACCTGGAGCAGCTGGCCGCTGTTGGTGAGCAGGTGGAAAAGGTAGCCGCCGGAATCGAAGGCGCCGCTGATGTGAAATTGGAGCAGGTTACCGGCTTGCCGCTGATGACCATCACTCCCGATCGCGCCGCTTTGGCACGATACGGGCTGGCAGTGGCCGATATTCAGGACACCGTGTCGATTGCGCTCGGCGGCGCCACCGCAGGCCAGGTATTCGAGGGTGATCGCCGTTTCGACATCGTGGTGCGTCTGCCCGAGGGTCAGCGTCAGGATCCCAAGGTTCTCGCCGCCCTGCCGATTGCGCTGCCAGCGGCAACCGGCGCCGACGTCGAACCAGAGTTTTCGCCATCCCCAAGGCATGTGCCACTGAGTGCGGTCGCCAGCATCGAGGTCGAATTGGGTCCGAATCAGATCAGCCGTGAGAACGGCAAGCGGCGGGTCGTGATCACCGCCAACGTGCGCGGACGCGACCTGGGTTCGTTCGTCGAGGAACTGCGCGCCAAAGTCGTTACCGATATCGAACTGCCGGAAGGCACCTGGATCGAATACGGCGGCACATTCGAGCAGCTCATTTCGGCCAGCCGACGCCTGATGGTGGTGGTGCCGGTGGTGCTGGTGCTGATCTTTGGACTGCTGTTCATGGCTTTCGGCTCGGCCCGGGATGCGGCCATCGTTTTCAGCGGCGTGCCTCTGGCGCTGACAGGTGGCGTTCTGGCGCTGTGGCTGCGCGGCATTCCGTTTTCGATTTCCGCTGGCGTGGGCTTCATCGCGTTATCGGGCGTGGCCGTGCTCAACGGTCTGGTGATGATCAGTTTCATCCGCAAGCTGCGTGCCGACGGTGATCCTCTGCATGAAGCCATCGTCGATGGTGCGCTGACGCGATTGCGCCCGGTGCTGATGACGGCCTTGGTGGCCAGTCTCGGTTTTGTGCCGATGGCGTTGAACGTCGGCACCGGCGCCGAGGTGCAGCGTCCTCTGGCAACCGTGGTGATCGGCGGTATCATTTCCTCCACGCTGCTGACTTTGCTGGTACTACCGGCGCTTTACCGCTTATTGCATCGCGAGTACGGCGCTGCGCAAAAATCGGGCGCATCGCCATGAAGACACGAATCCCAAAACCCATTACCGAGGTTGCTTTGGTTGATTCACTGCCTTCAAGGTTGCTCGGCCTCGCCGAACGATGGCGCGTGCTGCTGACGCTGTTCTTGACGTTGATGGCCGTAGGCCTCGCCTCGGCACATGGCGTCACCGGTGACGATCAGGCCTTTCTCGAACAGAGCACGGGCCGACAGCTGATTATCTTCATCTACCTGGGCGCCAAGCACATGGTCACCGGTTACGACCATCTGTTGTTCTTGTTCGGGGTGGTGTTCTTTTTGTATCGCATGCGTGAGGTCGCTGCCTATGTGACTCTTTTCGCGATTGGCCACAGTGTCACGCTGTTGCTAGGTGTACTGGGCGGGCTCCACGTCAACGCCTATCTGGTCGATGCGATCATCGGACTATCGGTGGTCTACAAGGCACTGGACAACCTCGGTGCCTTTAATCGGTGGTTCGGCTTTCAACCCAACACCAAGGCCGCGGTGTTGATCTTTGGCTTTTTCCATGGCTTCGGTTTGGCGACCAAGCTGCAGGACTTTGAACTCTCCCGGGATGGGCTGGTGCCGAACATCCTCGCCTTCAACGTAGGCGTCGAATTGGGCCAGTTGCTGGCGCTCGGCGCCATCCTGATCGCCATGGGCTTCTGGCGCCGCAGCTCTTCTTTTGCGCGCCAGGCCTTTGCAGCCAATGCTGTGCTCATGACCGCCGGCTTCGTGCTGATCGGCTACCAACTCACCGGCTATCTCGTTTCCTGATTGAGGTACTTATGTCCACTATTCCTTCTCAATCCTTACCGTCTGTCTCTCGGCTTCTCAAGGCGACCGTATTGGCTATTCTTGTCGCGGGGATCCTGCTTGTCACCACGGTGCTGCCTGCCGAATATGGGATCGACCCAACCGGCATTGGCAAACGCCTGGGACTCGATGCTCTTGCCGCCACTGTTCAGTCGGCGGAAGTGCAGCCGACTGCCACTGCATCTTCCCTCGGCGGACAGGGTTCCAATGTCATCGAAGCGGCTAAAGCCAAACAGGCCTTTGGCGCGTTTCCTGGTCAATCGTTCGATACCAAGGCGGTAAGTCACCAGACAACTGGTTTCCGGAGTGATGTCCTGACAGTTGTGCTGCCACCAGGCAAGGGTGCGGAAATCAAAGCAGCTCTCAAGTCTGGCGGGGGCATCGTGTTCAGTTGGACCGCCACCGGACCCGTTGCGCTGGATATGCACGGTGAGCATCCCGGCGCCAAGGAGACATGGACCACCTACCGGGTCGATCTGGCGCAGCAAAAAGGCTCAGGAACCTTTGTGGCCCCATTTGACGGGAGCCACGGCTGGTACTGGCTCAATCGCGGCACCGAGCCCGTCACTGTTGAAGTTAAGGTAGCTGGTTTCCAGGAGAAGTTGTATCGCCCCGGCCATGAGTAGACGCTTTTGCCAAGCGATTTTTTTCAATTGTTTCAATCCCCGCGCAAGCGCCACCTTGAATGGTCTGACCCACATCGGTGATTTGACAGGCTGGAAGAGAAGGATCTTTTGGCTTCAGTAATTTACAGGCTGGTTTTGGCTGTTTTTTACAAGAATCCCCGCCGACCCTCACAATGGGCTCATTCCGTCTGGAAGCAACCATCCATGCCCGACACGCGCCCCGTTTTTTTTATCTCCGATGGCACCGGCATCACCGCGGAAACCATCGGCCACAGCCTGCTGACCCAGTTCAGTGGCGTGGATTTTGCAACGGTACGCATCCCCTTCGTCGATTCCGCCGAGAAGGCGACAGCGGCAGCGCAGGAAATCCGCACGGCAGGTGAACGCACCGGGCAGCGCCCGATCGTGGTCAACAGCCTCGTCGATGGCAGCCTCAACGGTCTGCTGGCGGAAAGCGGCGGCCTCATGCTTGATGTTTTCGCGCCGTTCATCCAGCCGCTGGAACAGGAGTTGGGCGTCAAGCGCCAGCCGCGCATGGGTCAGGCGCACGGCATGGTCGATTTCGCCGCCTACGAAGCGCGCATCAACGCGACTAACTATGCGCTCACCCACGACGACGGCGTGGATCTGGACTACAACGAGGCCGATCTGATACTGATAGGTGTCTCGCGCTCCGGGAAAACACCGACCTGCCTCTATCTGGCCCTGCACTACGGCGTGAAGGCAGCCAATTATCCGCTGACCGACGGTGATCTCGAAAGCGAAGAGTTGCCCAAGCGACTCAAGGCGCACCGACGCAAGCTGTTCGGATTGACCATCGATCCCAATCGGCTGCATCAGATCCGCAGCGAACGCAAACCCAATTCGCGCTATGCCACCATCGAGCAATGCCGGCTGGAAGTGGCCCGGGCAGAAGCACTGTTCCGTTCGATTGGCCTGCCATCCCTGAGCACCACCCATACATCAATCGAAGAAATCGCCAGCAAGGTACTTGCACAATTCGGCATTCGGCGCCATATGTTTTAATTGCCGGGTGAAAACAGCATGAAATTACGCGCTGACGATGCACTGGGCAAGCGCAATTCGCGTGCTAGCATCGAGCCATGAACATGATGGTGTTACCGCACTTACCCCGCTACAGCCGGCTTGCCTGGCTGATGGGCCTGTACGGCGAGAACTACCAGCGCATTAGCCATCTGCTGCGCCCTGCGGACTTGAAACCCGGCTTATATCTCTCGCAAATCAGCAATGGACTGGACCTTCTGGTCGAGGTGCTTGAAGTGCATGCCTATACGCTGGAGCTGCGGCTCAGCTATCGCATGCTCGATCCCGTCACCGGCGAAACCGAGCCATCTGCCTACGTGCGCATCTACCTCGACGCACGCCAGGCTGAAGTGACGCATTGTTATGTGGGTCGTCGCTGGCAGGATCTGCTGGGGCTGCATCCCACGGCAAAAGTCATATTCGGCCACCGCCTGCGCATGAACAGTTTTCTCAACAAATGGCTCGACTATCTGGCGGGGCAGGGCCATGGCCCCGGTAGCCTGAAACGGCTTGAGTCTTCGGATTCGCAGGAACCATCCGTCGCCTGCGCTTGACGGCGCCGGAAGCCGCCGCTAAAATTTCGCTTCTTCCTTCGGTGGGGCTATAGCTCAGCTGGGAGAGCGCTACAATGGCATTGTAGAGGTCATCGGTTCGATCCCGATTAGCTCCACCACTTAAGTTTTAACAGGCTTGCTGTCCCCATCGTCTAGAGGCCTAGGACATTACCCTTTCACGGTAGCGACCGGGGTTCGAATCCCCGTGGGGACGCCATTATTTTCAACGACTTAGGCTGCCGTCAGGCGGCCTTTTTCGTTCTTTGGGTCTAGGGGTTGCAGAAGTCACATTGCCCTGGATCCGCAGTTGTGCTGCTGGTTGCCGGCCGTTCGTCGCGGTGGCCGCACGCATGGCATTGCAAGACGTGGTGTCGTATCGCGTTTGTCGGGCCGCCGCACCAGTCGCACGGCAGCCCGGCAATACGCTCGGTAACGTCGAACCCACGGAAACTGCAGGCCGGACAGTGCGACATGAAACGGCGTGCCAGATCGCGCGTGGCGCGTTCGATGGCCAACATCCGGGTCGGGTTACGATGCGCTCGCATGTCGGTTTCGATGAAGGCAGAGCCGCAGACTGCCAGCGCCTTTTGGACAGCAAATTGCAACCCCGGAACATCCGTGATGTCCTTGATCAGTGCGCAAGCCGGTGCCGGGCGGCCATTGACGCAACCGACCACCATCAACCCGTGTTCGGGAAACCCGGCGCGTTTGGCAAACGCGCTTGCTTCGTCGAAGTTCGACACGACCTGATGGGAAAAATTTGTATGCGGACCACTGTCCTGTCCGATCAGTTCGAGTCCGGAAACGCGGTCGATCAACACGACCAACTCGAGCCCGAATGGCAAAAAGGGGATGTGTGGATGCGGACCGAAACTGCCCTCGCTGGCGACGCCGACACGGGCAATTGGATTGGTTTCGAAAGCTGCGAAAATCTTCGCGCGTGCAGCTTCCAGCTGGGATCCAGCACGCGCTATCTCGCCACTGAACGTGCCAAAGCGGTCCGTGTCGAGTCCTGACGCAATCGACACGCGCATGCCAAGGGTCTGCTCCAGCACCGGCGCGATGACGCGCTCTTTGCCGTGCATGGTGGCAAGCACGGCGGGCGTTCCCAAGTAGGACAACACGTTTCCTTCCGCCATTAGAAATAACCTTCACGTTTTTTTTGTTCGAGCGAGCCGCCATCCTCGCCATCGCTGATCCGCCCTTGTCGCTCCGACACGGACGCAAACAGAGTTTCCCGGACGACCTGCGTAAGATCGGTGGCTTCCGATGCAATGGCTCCGGTGACCGGCCAGCAGCCCAGCGTGCGAAAGCGCACGGATCGCAAGTGCCTGTCATCACCGGGCAAGAATCGCATCCGGTTTTCGTCGTCGATGACGATAAAATTCCCGCCGCGCTGAATCACCTGCCGTTGCGCGGCGAAGTACAGGGGCGCCAACTCGATGCTGCGGAACAGCGTATAGGTCCAGATGTCGATTTCGGTCCAGTTGGAGAGGGGGAACACGCGGGCCGACTGACCCTTGCCGAGCCGGGCATTGTAGTTACTCCACAACTCGGGGCGTTGCTGGCGCGGTTCCCAGGCGTGAGCCGCGTTGCGGATCGAAACGATCCGTTCCTTCGCACGCGATTTTTCCTCGTCTCGGCGTGCACCGCCGAAAACGATGTCGTAGCCGCCCTGGTCGAGGGCGGCCTTCAGCGGCTCGGTCCGCATGATCGTGGTGTAATGGTCGCCATGATCGAATGGGTTGATGTCAGCTGCACGCCCCTCTTCATTGGCATGGACGATGAGTCGGAATCCGTGCTGGTGCGCGAAGGCATCACGAAACGCAATCAGTGAGCGGAACTCCCAAGTTGAATCGATATGCAACAGCGGGAATGGCGGCTTGGCAGGATAGAACGCGCGCAGCGCCAAGTGGGCAAGCACGGTCGAATCCTTGCCCGCCGAGAACAGCATGACCGGATTACGCGCTTCGCTGATGGCCTCGCGGAGGATATGGATCGATTCGGCTTCCAGCCGGTCCAGATGGGACATTCCAGCACTCATGGCAGGCTTTCCCATGCCAAGGCACCCTGGTACTGATGGGTCACCGCGCCCGAATCGCCGATCACAAACAAATGTAACCATTGGTTGTCCACGAGTTCACGGACTGAAGCATGCTTGGCAATTACGTTGTTGATCGCCGCGATGGGCGCTGCAATGAAGACGTTCAACCGCAGCGGCTCGTGCACGAAACCAGCGCCGTCGTGCACCGATTGCAGTGGCAGGCCGACCTTGAGGTCGCCCGCGTTGCCTTCCAGTACGCCGATGGTCCCGACCACGTTGTGCAGGACCTTGTTGCCGGCGCCAAAGGCTTTGTTATTGACGGTCGATCCGTAGTACTGAAGGTTGATCCAACTCGCGACAATCATCGGTGCGGTCATGATCAGTTCCAGCACGCCGAACCCATCGTCTGCGCGCCAGTCGTAGTTGTGCAGGAAGGCCCGCCCGTGCAGATCGATACCAGCCGTGCGCTCGCGCGGCGCTGCAATAAAGGCCGCATTGCCGGCCAGTCCCCATTCGGGCCGTACCTGCGACCAGTCGCGGCTGCGCGCCTTGATGCGGGCGTCGGCGTCGGCATTGATCGACACACCAAGCAATGCGGCGCGCTCCATGCGCGCCAGGTGCGACGCTTGCGTGAGGCAGATGCGCAGCCGATCCATGTCCTGAACATGCGACGGTGGGACAGTTGGGCTGTTGAAGATCCGGATCTCATCGGTGGTGGTGTCGTGCAGACAGCCCAGGAACCAGGTGTCATGTGGAATATCGATCCCTCGTTGCCGCAGGCCGTGGCGCACGTACGGGTCGTTGAGAATCGCTGCGGCGACCCGCGCATTGGCTTCGCCGGTATGTCCGCCACAGGCTCCGCAGTCGAGACCGGAGGCGTGCGGATTGTTCACCGTCGTGCTGCCGTGGCCGGTCAGCATCACCAGACGGGCGAAATCCCGGGTCATCGACATCGCGCGAAGCACCGCCTCCGCCATCGCGATGCGTTGTTCGCCATCGAATCCGGTCTGACGGCCCGCGATGGTGCGCGGTTCGATGCGCGGACCAACCCGGTCGATCACACACCGATCCAGCCCGTCCACGGCCGGATCGGCGACGGTGCGAGTCATGCCCATGCTGTCGCCCACCAGCTTGGACGCGAACATCAGCCCCACCGTTTCGACGTAGGTGAAGGACGACACAGCCGAGAGCTTGAAGGATTTCCAGGCCTTGGCCGCACGGCGACGCAGAAGCCGCGAGCCCAGGATGTCCTGTTCTTCTTTTTCCGAAAGCCCTGCTACCACTTCACAGACCACCACCGACGGCTTCAGCAGCACAGGGCATTGCGCACCGCCTTGGATACGGCCGATAGGCACGTATTCGATCGGAAAACCGAAGAATCCGGCGAAGCCGACGGTTTCGGCGTCCGGGTAGACGGTTTCGAGTGCGCGTCGGTAGACCTCCGAGCGCACGTCAATGCAAAACGCCGCCTGCAGCGCTTTGCGTTCGGACGGTGCGGTTCGATGCTCGGATGAAGCGGTCGCAAGTTGCGCCAACAGGCGGCGCTGGAAGGCGCGCTCATAGGCCTGCTGCAGCATGAGATCGATCGCCAGTTCGGTATCGCCGCCGAGTTGCTCGTCATTTGGCAGCGCCGCTGCCGTCTCCATGGCCTGCAGCCAAGCCGTGCAGAAATCGGCATCCTTTCGTTCCAGGAAGAGGGCATGACCCCAGACCACGCGGATGGCGAGCAGTTGGACCAGCGTATCGTCTTCCTGGTCATGAAGCGCAGCGTTCCAGACCTTGTAGCGCGCGTAGGCCGCCCAGCCGCCGATATCGAGCAACGCGCGGTGCAAGTAGTCTTCGAGTGCGCGCTCCGGAATGCCCAGCGCCTCTACCACGGCAGCGATGGCCGCCATCGGGTCATCCGGTTGCGACGCCACGGCGGTTCGAAAACCAACTACCCCCATCATTTCCGCATTGCGATCGTGACGCATCGATACACGCCAAGCGGCGTAGAGCGTAGATTCTCGCGACGGCAGCCGCCAGACCGACTGGCCTTCATCGAAATACGCGGCGCACCAGCGCGAGATCTCGTCAACCATGAAAGCGGTGCGCGAGGCTTGCCGGTCGCCGACGGCCAGGTCGTCGAGCACCTCGGCAACCGTAGCGACCCTGGCGCAGGGCCTGAAGGTCTCCACCGGGTCATGTGCGATCGCCAGGCGAAGCGCCGCAACCGATCTGGGAGTCCTTTCATCGCTTGGTGTCGCTGCACGGACCACTGCATCGAGGTCCTGATCTTCGATCCTGCCTTGGGCCAGCGCGTCGCGAAAGAATGCGCGCGGCATCAACATGTCGACGTCCGCGACGCGGCGCAGGGTCGCGCAGGTCGCCCCGAAGGTCTGCTGGGCAAAGCCCATGAAAGGATTGACTGCTACAAAGTTCTTCAACGGCCAGAGTGGCGCGATCCTGTTGCAGGCGGCCGTGACGGCCGGTCTCAGTCTGACGTGGCTGCGGGAATTGACGTCGGTTTCGTGGGCATTGGCGTTCATGGATTCCTCGGCGAAAGCACTCTGCGTGATCATGGTTTTGCTGCGGTCTCGATGTTGTTGGCGACTAGGGCGGAAAACGGTCGTGCGCGGTTCGACCCGGCTGGCCAGAACCGCAGGATCCAACGGTTGGCGATTGTGTTGAGGTAGAACCCGCTCGACACATGCGCATGCAGGGCATGCCAACTCGCGGGCCCTGTTGACCACGCCAGCAGGCTCTGGAAGAGCGTGAGCGCGGCAAACGCGAGGATCACGCCGGCGACGACGATGCCATCCAGGCGCCCGCGCAAGGATACGGTCGCAGGCAACGATCCGGCGAATAGTCGTTCCGCAATCCACTGCAGGCCGAAGTAGGCGAGGGCGACCACAACCGCAAGCGCCAAGGTCCGGCCAATGACATAGACGCTCGGGCGTTCGTCAATGCTGTTGGCGAGCAGATGCACCAGACCGAGCATCACGATCGCACCCAGCGCGAACACCCCGGGTTTGGCGGACGCTGTTGCGCCGAACAAGGTGCCGACGCCGACAGTCACGATTAGTACGACAACGATCGCCAGGATCATCCGGGCGGGATGCGGCCGACCACCAGGGCTCGGCGACCAGGACGCACGGCTGATGTCGATCACGCTGCCCGACGACAAGAAGGCATGCGCCTTGTACAGAGAATGCGCGACGATGTGCAGCAACGCGGCAGAGAATGCACCCATGCCGCACTGGAGCATCATGAAACCCATCTGGGCGATGGTGGAATACGCCAACGACACCTTGACCGATGTCTGCGTCAGCATCACCAGAGAACCGAACAGCGCAGTCAGCGCGCCTACGACCACCAGCAGGTCAAGCGCGCCCGCTGACAGCGAAATCAATCCCGCAAAACGCAGGACCAGAAATCCGCCGGCGTTGATGATACCGGCGTGTAACAGTGCCGAGACGGGTGTCGGCGTCTCCATCACCTCGATCAGCCAACCATGCACCGGGAACTGCGCCGACTTGAGCAAAGCGGCGGCAACCAGAAGGATGCCTGCGGCCTGAATCGATCCAAGTACGGAGTCGGTCGCACGCAGCGCTTCGGCACTGGACAAGACCACGCTGTAATCCAGGCTGCCAAAAGCCCGATGGATCAGCACCATGGCGGCAACCAGACAGAACTCGCTCAAGCGACTGAGCAGGAACTTCTTGCGCGCAGCGAGCATCGCCGCTGGACGATCGCGGTAGAACACCAGCAGCCTATTCAATCCGATGCTGGTCGCCAGCCAAGCCAGTGTCAGCTGCAACAGGTTGCCCGAGATGATCAGCAGCAGCACTGCCGCCAGCGTGACGGTCAGCCGCCGAAAGAAGCGGCCCTGGCCCGGATCACCATCCATATAGTTGCGGCTGTAGAGCACCACGATCGTGCCGATAAACGACACCAGCACGTACATCAGCGCGCTGAGCGTGTCGAGATACAGGCCAAATCCGATACCCGCGACGCCGATCGTCCCGGTGCGCAGCGGTCCATTGATGATGACGGCTGCGCCTGCGGCCGCGGCCACGAAACAAGCAAACAGAGCAGCCGAACAGGCCCGCCTGACCGTGGCTGGACAGGACGATCGATTGCCGCCGGCAGGGAGAATTAAGACAGCGCAGGCGAGTGCAAGTGGACCTAGCGCAGCAAACCAGAGAGCTGGTGTCAGCATGGTCGTTTCCAGGAAGGGAACGACGTATTTCACCTTCTCGAAGGTGTCCTGTAAAATATATTGATGTAATATAATCGTTCTGTTTAATATATGTCACTATGCCCAGCCTGAACTACAACCACTTGCGTTACTTTTGGCTGATCGCCCATGAGGCCAGCCTGACGCGGGCTGCCGAGCGCCTGAACCTCTCGCAGTCCGCCCTGTCGGTGCAACTGAAGAAGCTGGAACATCGCATAGGCCATCCACTGTTCCTGCGAAGCGGCAAGCGCCTGAACCTGACCGAGGCTGGACGCATCGCACTCGACTACGCGGATACCATTTTCCACACGGGCGATGAGTTACTTAATACGCTGCAAGGTCGACCGTTGGCGAATCGGCAGGTCATCAAAGTTGGCGCGCTCACGACGTTGTCGCGCAACTTCCAACTGCAGTTCCTGCGCCCCCTCGTCGGCAGGGCAGACGTGCAGTTGATCGTGCGCTCGGGAACGATGCGCGATCTTCTGGCCCAGCTTGAAGCGCACACAGTAGACGTCGTGCTTGCCAACAGCACCGCCAAACGCGATGCGCAGTTGCCGTTTCGCAATCACCTGTTGAATGAGCAACCGGTCAGCCTAGTCGGCCGGCCATGGCTTGATGCGCGCCCATTCTGCTTTCCCGAAGACCTGCGCACCGTGCCTGTTTTGTTGCCGAGCCTGGACAGCGAATTCCGCGTTGCATTCGATCGCGTGCTCGAACTGGCGGGTATCCGGCCGACCATCCTGGCTGAAGTCGACGACATGGCCATGCTTCGTTTGCTGGCCAGAGAGCGGGACGGGGTGACACTCGTACCATCGATTGTCGTGCGGGACGAATTGGAAGCAGGGGTGCTGATCGAACACTGTCGTATTCCTGGGGTTACCGAAAGTTTCTATGCGATCGTCCAAAACCGCCGATTTCCCAATTTGTTGCTCGCTGAATTGCTGGAGGGAGCCAAGTTGTTGTAGTTATGGCTAGTGTGGGCAAGGTGACCTCCATTCATGGCAGCGGAAAAGCCAAGGCAACCCCGATGGCAGCACAAGTCTCATGCCGCAGGCCTATTCTGGCCGGCTGTGCTTGCCACCGCCGCGTCCGTGAGCTGCCATGCGACCGGTTGGTCCGCCCGGAACGGCACGATGGCCTCAGGTCCGACACCGATCTGCTTTGGAACAGTCCAGGTTCGCCGTTCCAGCACGAGGGTATCTGCATTGCGCGGAAGGCGATAAAAGTCCGCGCCGTGAAAGCTCGCGAAAGCCTCCAGCCGATCCAGCGCGTTGACTTGTTCGAACGCCTCTGCATACAACTCCAGCGCGGCATGTGCGGTGTAGATGCCAGCGCACCCGCAGTCGGACTCTTTCGCGTGTCGCGGGTGCGGTGCGCTGTCGGTGCCGAGGAAAAATTTCGGATTGCCGCCGGTGGCTGCCGCCAATAGTGCCTGGCGGTGGTGTTCGCGCTTCAACACCGGCAGGCAGTAATGGTGTGGGCGTAGGCCACCTGAGAACAAAGCGTTGCGATTGAGCAGTAAATGGTGGGCGGTTATGGTCGCCGCGACGTTGTCCGACGCTTCGGTGACAAATTGCGCACCGGCACGGGTCGTGATGTGTTCCAGCACAATGCGCAGACTTGGAAATTCCCGCACCAGCAGCGAGAGATGACGCTCGATGAAAACCGCCTCGCGGTCGAAGACGTCGATCGCGCAGTCAGTAACCTCGCCGTGCAGCAGCAAGGGCAAATCGTGCTTTTCCATCGCTGAGAGGACACCGGAGATGTGTTTCAGATCGGTCACGCCATTTTCGGAATTTGTCGTCGCGCCGGCCGGGTAGTACTTCAGCGCATGAACAAACCCGCTTGCCTTGGCACGAACAATCTCCGCCGGCGAAGTAGAATCGGTGAGGTACAGCGTCATCAGCGGGTCGAAGCGTGAGCCATTCGGGACGGCCGCCAGGATCCGCTCGCGGTAGGCTCGCGCTTGCTCGACGGTCGTGACTGGCGGCTGCAGATTGGGCATGACGATTGCGCGCGCAAATTGACGCGCTGTGTCGGGCAATACCGAGGCCAAAACCTTTCCATCGCGCAGGTGCAGATGCCAATCATCGGGGCGGGTGAGGACGAGCCGGCTAACAGCGGCCGTTGGTTCGTGTGGGGTATCTTGAGTCACAAGTAGTTCCAGGACGTTTTCCGAGGTTGAATCAGTATATCGGCGCCATCGCACGGCTTCCCTAATGCCGGTATGTAATTGTCATCAATAACATGGCTACTGGCGAATCTTCGAGACGGGTCATTTCGCGTCCAATTACGATTTTGGTTGCGCACTCGACACCACCTTGACGGCCTGAGGCTATCGTGTTGATGCGCCGTAAGGAAGTGCGGGGCTTCCCCGAAACGGTCTACATCTACCCGCCGCTCGACAAGGAGCCGATCACCAGTCACGACGGCAATAAAAGCTCACTAAATTGATGCTTCCGGCTGTCTCAGGCCATGAACACATTCCGGGGAGCTGCTGTGTTCCTGAACTAGGAAACTGCCAAAAGAATCAGAGTGTGGCGCGAACATCCGTGTTTGGGCACTAACCCAAAAGCTCGCCAGCCTAGACGCGATGTCGACCGCAGTATTTACATAATATACATTATGCGAAGTAGCAATTCGTGCCCGTGCGCTGGACTGGATCTTGAGGCTGGACAGATCACATCTGTCACCAGGAGTCCAATCAAGCTGTCTTGTTGGGATACATGCGAGCCACTTGTGCGACCAGGCGGAAGCTATCGTTGTCCGAATCAAGGATCAGACGGATCATCTTCGTGCCTGACTCGGCTTATATTCTCGTAAATAACCTTGCGTAGACGATTGGTAACCCCCAGCGGTCGGTGCTCGGGTAATGCATGCCACGGATTGAAGGAAAGCTTCTCGCAGAACACGTTCTGCTCGGGCGTGTCGAACGCCTGCCTAGGAATGTGGATCGTCGCAACTTTGTAGAATGGCGCTTCATCCTCGGCCCACTCCGTCATTGAGTCTTCCACACTCATTGCAGCGGACGTTCGCGGCTGCACCAGGAACTCAAGACAGACATCGCGCTGCTGCAGTGTTGTCCGGAGCGCGTCGCGCAGGTAGTTGGGGCT
>Ga0163144_10001527_pt1 | contig 54553 bp, 54 predicted proteins | sample OliLak19BULKMAT1_FD_123175 | JGI IMG/M metagenome (GOLD analysis project Ga0163144, IMG submission 123175) | Freshwater microbial mat bacterial communities from Lake Vanda, McMurdo Dry Valleys, Antarctica - Oligotrophic Lake LV.19.BULKMAT1 | ecosystem: Environmental > Aquatic > Freshwater >... | reverse complement strand
TTTTGAAAAACACTATACACCTGAGATTCTTCACACCGTAAACTTTGATATTGGAGATCCTAAAATCGAAATGTCACAGGTTTTAAGTAAAAGAGCCAGATCTATGCACCGTGGTGGCAATACAACCACCGAAAAAACGGATCTATTTTCGCAGTAGGTCAGAGTTTTGCAGCAGACTTTCTAAGCCAAATTCTTAAATCTTGCCAACTGTGCTCGATAAAATCGAACTAAATTTGAATTTTGATTTGGTGATGTTTCTATTACATCTCCCACTTCACCTAGATGAGATCCAGCAGTTGTAAAATCTCCAATTGATATCAATACAGTTACTAAAAAAATTGCAGCTATTGGAGATGAGGGATCAAACTTATGAGCTTCTTTAGCATTGTGAAGCGCACTATCGAAGTTATCATTTAAAAGATCAATGTAAGTTAGCCCAAGGTATGCTGGGACAAATTCCGGTGCTACTGCGACAAGGCCCTTCAAAATGGTTTCGGCTTTAGCGATCTGTCCATTCTCAAGATTAAATCTTGCAAGCTCATAAATGTGATGAATCTCTTGGTCAGAGTAGCCGCGTTTTAGAACATCAGATAATTTTCTTGTTCTGGCCACAGTTACTCCTGATCCTTAGCTGGCTTCATTTTTAGCCAATCTAAAATTTCAATTAACATAGAGTATTCTGCTTGGATAAAATCATTGATTTTTTCGTGGGAGTTTTCCTTAATTGCAGCTACTTTTTCGTACCGTGCATAAAAAAAAGATTGCATGGCTTTTAATTTTTCCACCTGACTTAGTACTGGCAGAAGAGACAGCATTGGAGCTTGCGAAAATAGATCTGGCTTAATAAAGGTTCTATCTTTCATCGTGAACTTAGTTCCTCTTCAATTTCCTTACGAGTCATTCTATACAACAATCTGAATTTGTACCTTACAAATAGCCAGGAGAAAATAGCTATAATCATTAGTGTTAAGGCAAGAAAAGGTAGATTGGCATTGAAAATCTTAAAAATACCTGGCAACAAGCCTTCTCTATCATAGTTGAGAATTGAAAGAAAATCTCTTAAGATCTCTTTAACAAAAAACCATGATATGAAAAGTGCAAATATAGAGATAGCTAGAACTACAAAGATTGATTTCAAAATATTAAATGGCATGTAAAACATAGATCGGCTGTTAGAGAAAAAACGAGAAAAAGAAATTTCTACATTTGCCCATCGAAACAAAAATTTAGTCTGAATCATCCCAATTAAAAAAGAAGTTCCTATCAAAGCTAATATTGGAATACAAACCACTCCAGTGATTGGCCAAATATATTCATGAATTGAATTTGAGTTCGGTTGAAAGTTTTCTAAAGAATTAGTCATTAAGTACTCTTGAAATGATGGCCAAAAACTTTTCAAAACTAAATAGAGAGTTATAAAGTAAATCAAAACTCCAATAAGTCTTATAGTGAGTAAACTGATGGCAACAATTCCCTCATTTCGTAATTGTGAGATGCGATCTTCGGTTGGAAATTCAGTTTTATCCATTAACAAATCTTACTGTGATATAAGTTTAATCAATGAGAGGGCTCCCAAATGTCGATCATAGAAAGCTATAATTAAATTTGAAGAGACGGAAAGTAACATAAGAATCCCAAGTAATCTTATGTTTTTCATTGGAAACATATTGGAGAACTTTGAAACTGAGAAAATCCCTGAAAACAATAATTCAATAGTTACAATTGTGCCAAGAATTACAACGGCTACTAAACCAGCACAAAAAATGGCAGCCCCAAAAACTGTAATAGTTAACCAAATTAAATTATCGACATGAATACTTCCAAAGATAAATTCACTAAAAATTATTTCTAAATAGCCTGCTCTTGCAAAAAGAAGCAGTGATAAAATAGGCAATAGGGTTTGAAACCACTCGCCTCTAACAATAGAAACTCGACCTTCATAAATAGAGGTGTCCAAAAAAGCTCCGATCAGTAAAGAAGAAAGCGGAACAGAAAACAAAATAAATAAGATTGATATTTGGACTTCTAAAGAAACTCCACCCTGAACAAAACTAATGTAAGAAAGAAGAGTAGCAAGAGAACCCCAGCCCAGCCAAGCTCCAGTACGTAGAAGAGGTAAGATTGTTAAAATTACTCCCAAGGATAGGAATAGCGGATTCAACCTTAATCTCCACTTAGAATTGTTTGGGTTAAGCTTAACAAAGATTCAGAAAGTCTAGGTAAGACAAAATATAATACAACAACAACTGTTATTAATTTAATTCCGTAAAGAGAAGCTTGATCTTTAATTGTAGTAGCTGATTGGATAGCAGAAGATAATAGACCAACAACAGAGGTTGATATTAATAATGGAATCAAGATCAAAAATAAGATTCCTGCTCCATCGTTCAATGCATTATATAAATCTGCATCCATAATAACTTAATATTTAAAGCGTATACCCTTTTAATAACTGCTGAGATATCAATCCCCAGCCATCTACTGCAACAAAAAGAAGTAGTTTAATTGGCAATGAAATTACATGGTGAGAAATTTGAGTAACAGATAGGACCATTAAAATGTTTGTAACAATTAGATCAATTAATAAAAAAGGGAGCAAAATCATAAGGCCAAGTTTGAAAGCTTCTTTAAGTTCTGAAATTAGAAATGCCGCAATCAAGGTTGGAAAAGATAATTCGGAGACTGATTTTTCGTTTGTATCAACATTTACAATTTTTTGATTTTCAATCAATCTATTTTTAAATTTTGCCAAAACATCTGGATGGGCATTAGATTCCAAAAATGGTCTAAAAGTACTTTCAGATGATGAAATAGATTTAGAATTAAATAGAACTTCTAGACCGCCATTTTTTGATAGTATTGGCTCCACTGAGACTAAAGAAAGTGCAAGTGACACTCCCAAAACAGCAAAGCCAAGACTAACTGAGCTTAGACCCATGCCATTTTTACAAATAGATAGCGTTGTAGCAATCTTCACAAAACCAGTGAAGAACAATATTGAAAGTACCACCGTGAAATAAGGAATCTGTGATTCCATAACTTTTATCCTACAGAGATTGCAAAACGCCCCTCGTAGGAGCACACCTTAGCTTGACCCACTCTTTCTCCGTTGACAACTAAAAAAGCAGTATTTGAAACTGAAATATCTGTTTTTAGCATTGATCCAGGTTGCATCAATTCAATCAACTCATATCCTGACTCTATAGGGTAATAACCAAGCTCAACTGACAGTCGAGTAGTTCCTTCAGGTAAAATCAAATTATTTGCGGCAGAAGCCAGGGTTTCAAAAGCAAAAAATTCTCCTGAGGTTTTCAGTCTGGCAGAAGCAGATCCTCCCCCTTTCATTCTTAAAGTAATAATATCAGAAATAGGAATTTCAAGATCCACAACTGTTCCTGGACGTGTGTAATCAACTAAGGAAGTCGGCTTGACAGCTAATTGAGCCAACTCCAGATGCACTTCCCCAGGGGACTTCGTTTGTCCAGCAGCTGATCGTATTTGTCTTCTCCACATTCCATCTAACAGATCTATTGTTTTAGAGCCTAAAAAAATAAAAACAGAACACTGCACAGAGTTGATTTGCAATCTAAGTATTACTGAACCAGCAATAGACATTTGAGAGACATCTCTGATTCCTTGGAATGAGAATTCTGGAATTTGCGGGCCTCCCCAAGCCAGAACAACGCTCGATAGAAATCGACGTGCTAAATATTCTTGAAGTATTCCTTGGGCAATATTTTTTGCTCCAGGAATACAAGCTTCGGCTAATGTTAATAAGGCTTCCTGACTTGCCCCAACTCCAATATCTTCTTGGCCAATCTTTCCTGCAAATATAACATCAAAATCATTTGGTATTGAAAGTGTTGGCTCAACAGAAATAATCTTTACCTCAACTCCAAGAGTGTGAGTTAATGTCAACCATTGCATGGCAAGTCCAGGAAGCCACTGAGGAAGCTGCGCTCTTAAAAACCCTTTTGAATATTCAATCTCACGATGAGAAACTCTCTTCAGTTGGGACATTGGATCCCAGAAATTTAAGTTTGGAGTTTGTAAGCCAGCCTCAGACATAATCAAAAAAATATAATTAACGGTGAACTTCTAATTCTTTAAGTGAGCCTCTCAAAATAGATCCAATAAGCGGCATTCTTATCTCATGCGAAAGTTCACATAACTCTGAAGCTGCTCGCAAAAGCTGCGAGCCAGTTTTTGAATCATTGGCAAGATAGTTTTCCGCCTCCCGTCCATCTAACAATACGGCAACTGCCACTAAGGCTCTTTCTCTTGCTGATAATTCTCTAAATAATGAGCTAGTCATAATTACTCATCTATACTTTTGATATAACTAGAATCAATACGAATTCTACCTGAACCTTTATCCGTTGTTAATTTTGATAATTGCATTCCAGAGGACATAGATTGGCTCATTTTCTGGGCCGAGGTTTTTCCGCCATAAGCATAACCAGCAACAAAGCAAACCAGGCCTGCTAATAATATTAGTCCAAGTATTAAGCTGGCTAACGGTCGAACATCTCCATCTGGAATCTTAAAATACTTTAGAAAAGAAACTAGTGGTCTATAAATTACTACTCCTTGATTATTTTCAGAACCAGAATTTGAAATAGTAATTAAAGGAGTGCTTACTGGCTCTATCATCACAGCTATTCGAGCAGAGTTAAGTCCGGGAACCATTAGTCCGACTACTTGGCTAATTTGTTTTGGATCAATCTCCACCCCTTGCTGAGTAGAGATAATAACAGAGGCACTTGGTTCCTGATCTGATTTAAGTATATTAGAACGTACTGCTACTTTTACATCTTCGATTCCAGAAACAGCCTTGAGTTTCTCTTCGATTTCCAATCCAAAAGCATAATCAAGGCGAGCTGATTCAATTTCGCGACTATTCGGCAAAAATCCTTTTTGCTCTGTTAACTCTCGAAATGTTGGTTGTCCATCACGAGGAAGTCCTAATTCTTGAAGTACAGTAACAGCTAAACCATAATCATCTTGATTCACTTCCACATAGAAACGTGAATGTCCTGCACCGGATCTTTCAGTACGTGAATATGCAACTATTCCTTTCGAACTAAGTGCAGCTACAATTTCATTTGCTTGCTTCTGGTCAAGTTCTGAAACAACTTTTTCCTCTCCACATCCAGCAAGTAGCAAAAATAGAAATATTACTGCTACCCTAAAAGTTTCTAGCTTAAATTTACACATTTAGAGGTTCCTTAGTTTTAACGAGGATCTTATCCTCTAGTTCCTTTTTGAGGAATCAAAACAACTTGATATTCAACTTCTCCTAATTTAATCCAATCCCCATGGGCAAGTTTAACTCTTTCATCTTGATTCTTATATCCAGATCCATCGAATCGCTGAACTTGTACTCCCTTCTCGCTCATTAGATCTTGAATTTCTACACCATTACTTAGAATTCTTATCATTGCATGTGGTGTTGAGATCGAACCGTGATCGATTACAAAATCATTCTCTTTCAACTTTGACTTAGTAACAAAAAACTGTCCCTCTCTAAGTTCTACTGAATGACCTTTAGCATCTTTAAAATCAACAAACCAACCAACCAAAGCTCCATCGCTTGCAGGTTTTGCAAAGGAAGGTCTATGAGGTTGAGTGGCAGGAGATCGAGAAACTTCTCGCTGTGTTTCTCTAGCTTGAGGGGTAGGTTGTTTCATTTCTACTTTACTCTCAATTCTAGAAGCTTCAGGCCTTGGAGTGTGAGTTTCTTGACGTTGTGGAACAGGAGCAGAAGGGGCTTGTCTCGTAGGTCTTGCAGTTTCTAAAGATTCTCTGCGCGGCTCTGTCTTTTGTTCAGATCTTATATCAGATCTTTGCTCAGCAGACTTTGGCTCTGCTCTTCCAAATGAAAGACCACCAGGTTTACTTCGACCTGATTCAACTACGACTTTTTGTTCACTTTGAGCTTTTGCCTCTGTTGCAGGAATTGTTGGTGCAGGTGCTCGAACACTTGGAGCAGTGGCTGGTGAGGGGGCCGCTGGCTTAGCAGTATGAGTTTGACCATTGCCATTAATCGGATCTTGATGATTTTCTATTTCCACTTCCTCAACATAATTTCTTAGTGGATCATCAAAATCAACTGAGGGTTGTGATTCGGCCTTTCGATTTTCAAAAGGTATTTTGGAAGCTGGAGTACTTACTGCACCCTGCATTGCAACTGTGGAGGACGCAATTGAAGCAGGCATTCCGGCTTCAACAGAAGTAGTTTGTTGTCTTACTCTGCCACTAGAGCCACTTACTCCACTTTGGGTTCGCGGTTTTTCTTCGACCTCTTGATTTGCGTCGAAGGTAGCTCCACACATTCTACACTTTGTTGAAATTGCTGGAACAAGGCTTCGGCAAGATGGACATCTCACAAAAGTTAGCTCAGTATTATCGCCAGCCATAAATTACTCCCGTTTCAATATAATTAACCGTTAACTAAAACCGTAAAAAACTAAGTTCAAAATTACTATAATAATAACAAAAAACCCGATCAGAGTTCCGAGAACTATTAAACGCTCTCTTAATGTTAGGGCAGCAAATCTCTGCAAAAATCCTTGAATACCCTTACCTGCACTATTAATCGGCTCTGGTCTAGTATTAGAGATTGAAGCATTTGGTAGTTCTGGGGATTCTTCCATCAATTTTGCAATATCGACCCGAGTGCCGGCATCCCGTTTTCTTTCGTCTCTTTTTGTAACTAAAAAAGCACCTCTGTTGGATCTATATATTTCTTCATCTTCAGGACTAAAACAGATTGCAAATCCAACTCCTCCTCCAAGATCAAAAGACTGATGGCCTGCTTCAACAACAAACGGTTGATCTCGAGTAACAACACCACCTTCCCAGGCAATGCCATTTCTACTCAAATCAGAAAGAGTTATCTCGCCTAATTTGCTTACATTAATCTGACAATGTTTTCGCGAAATATGAGGAGCACCAACCCAGACATCGCTTTCTGGATCTCTCCCCATTACTATACTTCCTCCTGGGCTCAAAACAAACTTTGCTGGGCGCATCAACTCTGACAAGGAAACTAAGGCTGGATACGCATTTCTCTGAGGAACATTTTCTATCCCTCTTTCTTCCCTACTTGGCAATCTGAGAAGTTGGTTAATCTGATCTTCAGAAACAATTCCTGTTATAATTGTTTGTCCACCCAAAGTTATTTTAGCACCTGGCTTTACAGTTTGCCTTCCAGAGATTTGCTGTTTATCTACAAATGTACCATTTGTTGAGCCCAGGTCTTCAATCCAAAATTGACCAGATTCATACCCCATTCGTGCATGTTCAGAAGAGACATCTGGACTATCAACTCTCAGGGCACATTTATTTGATCTGCCGACAGTAATAATTTGGTCTGGGCTAAAAGATAATATAATGGGTTGTGGTTCTACCATCATAAATGCAGGAAATTTTGGAGTCTCAAAAGCACAGGCGTGTCTAAGAATTCTAACCCCTGCCTTATCTGGTGGATCTCCTTCCTTAGTAAGCAAATCAATATCAAGTGCAGTTACACGGACAAGAATATTTCCAAGTTCAATGTTAGCTTCATCTTGATATCCACTCTCTAAAATTGCAGAAGATTGCGAAACGGAATCGCCAGTGATTGATAATGGTGTACAACGAAATTTTCTACCAACATTTCTAGTAAACTTCAGCTCATAACCTAAAGACTCAAGCTCAGCTAATCCGACATGCGCTTCTTTGGAAGAGCCCAATAAGAATTTTGGTCGCCTTACTAGTAGCGACTCCACATCCTGAGATCCATCGTGAAAATCAATTTCAAGCACAAACATATTAGTAAATATTATCTCAAACTAAAGTCGTCTGAAAAAAGTATAATCTAACACGGAGCTAAACTTTCTCATTGTTCTCCGTGATAAAAATACCCTTCTCAATTCTTTGGTATAGCTAGCAAAATTCATAATTGCTGGTTACTGAAGAATAAGTTTTTTCTATGATTCACTATAGATTTGAGTGGTTAGTTGCTGAAAAAGTTACAAAATAATGCTATATAAGCTTTCTGAACGAGTTAAATTAAAATAAGGTTCTACTTTTTGCCTACTAAGCGTTGTTTTACTACCCAGAACTTCTCTTCATAAGCCTTCTTTACTATTTGGTCATTTTCCTTTTCATAACCATCAAGAATAACTCTCAATGCACCAACATCGTTTGATCTGGCCAAGGCTGAAATTGCAGTGAGTCTAACTTCTCGATCCCGATCATTTAATAAAATTAAAAGATTCGAAACAGGAATTACCTCCCTAAATCTATCAATTACACTAGTTGCAACTTTTGTACTATCCGCAGACATAAGAGCCCCAAGTAGTTCTTTGTCAGCTACGTACCTATCAAAGATTGATAAGGCATCTTGAATTTCTGTTTTACTAGAGTGCTCTCCCAGAGCTAAGATTCCAATACTTCTGATAAATTCTAACCTCGTATCCCAGTAATTCTTTTTTACCCATTCGATTAAAGAACCGCCTAATTGATCAAGCAACGTTTTAGATGCAACAGTATCGAATACCTCATAAAGCACATCAGGATCTGTTTCGGTCGAGCAAAGCGTTAGTAATATTTCCTCAATAGAATTGTCATACCACCTACCAAAACTTGATATGTCTTCAGCTTTAATAATTCCAAGTGATGCCTTTACAAGGGATCGGAGAACTGGGGTTGGTAAATCTTGCCTATTTTCGATAATCGAAAGAAAAAAAGCACGTTTTGGAGTTAGGAGTTTTCTTGCATTTGCTGTTTCAGCAAGATAGCGAACATTCGCATCATCTCTTTCAGCAAGAATCTTAATAAGCCATAAAATATCAGCATCTGGTATTTTATTTCTTCTATCTATAACTTCAGATCCAAAATTTTCACTAAGGCTAGAGCTCGCTAAAATTAAAGAGAGTGAAGATTTAGATTCAAGATCATTAATTTTTAATTTATCACCTAAAAGTTGGGCAAGCACTGAGCGATAGTCTTCAACATTACTTGAATCAAGACTAAAGGATGCTGCTAAATTTAAAGCTAGAGGAGGATTCTCGGCATAGATTCTGCGAATAGCTTTTGCGCGAGCGTCTGAAGGCAGTGTGCCATTTAAAACTAACAATACCTCTTCAACATAAGCTGGTGGATTAATATTTCCAGAAAATGAAGAGAGCCAAACTGATGCGATGTCAGCACTTCTGGAAATACCAGCACTGCGGGCTCTTTCTACAATTGCATTTTCACATTCTTTTCTAATTTCAGGATAAGCACTATTTCTACTTAAAGTTACAAGTACAGCATGGGCCACTGGATCATCTGAATTTACTATCTGATTAAGAAACTTTTTCTTTCCTGGACTAGCTAGATTACCTGAAAGTAGACCATCAATAGCAGTGTTCAATTGCTCCCCAGCAATTGCTCGATGTGCTGATAAAGATGAAGAAAGTTTTTTTGCATGTGAAAACTGCGAGTAAAATGGCCACAGCCCTACCAGTGCTACTGAAATAAGCATTACTACTAAAGAGATCTTTAATATCGTACCTTTTGAAAACTTTACTTTTTTAATTGGAAGCTGAGTTCCCAAAGAAATCGAGGAGATACCTGTACTTGGACTATCTTCTACTCCAGAATTACGTATTTGATGTCTAACCTTGTTGGGATCCTGAGCATACAGTTCTCTTTTGCCCTTAATATCAGCTAAAAGTTCTACTGCACTTTGATACCTCTGAGCAGGATTTTCAGATAAGGCTTTCAGCAAAACCTCATCTGCCCAAAACGGCACCCCTTTAAGTACTTGTGAAGGTTGTATTGGGGTTTTCTCTGGAAACTTTCCAGTAAATAAAAAATACCCCAAAACTCCTAATGCATATACGTCAACACTTAGATCTATGTTGCAATCTGATATTTGTTCAGGTGCTAAGTAATATTGGCTCTCGGGATAAAGTTTAATTCCATTTTCTCGATCTAATTCGTAAGCACCCATTACTCCGATAAACCTAACGCTTCCTGCTCTATTCAGCCAAAATGAATTTTTACAAATATCTCCACAAATAATCGAAGCATTGTGGATACGGCTAATAAGCTCAACGCATGAAACAAATCTACGCTCTAATTCAGAGAACTCAGGAGTTCCTTCAGTTAAAGTATTACCATCAAGTCTTGCAAGTACTGCAAAAGCTGTTCCTTTATTATCAACTGCAAACCCCACAAAATCTGAGACAGGGGGGTTAATTGCTTCAATTATTTCCATGCGTTTGATATACTCGGCGATCATTGAAGAGCCCACTTCTAAGGGTGCTCTTAACTGCCACAGAGAGACGTCCCCTCCGCGAGTCTTATCTTGAGAAATATATAAATCTGCAGTTCTAGTTGAAAGAATTTTAGTCTCAACTACAAAATAGTCAGATATTGCTCCGATTGTATTTGTTCCTTCTCCTAGCTGATTCATATGTCTAAGTAGTCCACTCTCCTACTTCTTCAATTATTAAATTTGAGTCAATTTCAACATCAGTAACAATCCTGATTCCTAGATCAAGATCCATAATTACTCTAGCCAATCCCTGCTTAAATACAGCTTCACACATAAGGCATATCGGCTTAATTCCTTTTGTACGTAAAGGCTTTAATGTATCTAGATAACTCGTCTTTAATTTATACAGGGTATTACGATCAATTTTTAGATTCTCACTACCATCATGCTTGGAAATTATATTTTGTAACTCGGAAAGAACTCCTTCTCCTAAAGTAATGACTCTCAAAGTACCCCTATCGGAGATTACTTGACTTAAAAATTCTCGTTTCTTTGATTGTCGAACAGCTTCAACTAGATCTTCGATTACAAAGACACTCTCAGTGGGATTATCATATGAAGCAAAATATCCAGCTATACTTTCTAAAACCGATCGCAGGTCTCCGACATATATATTTTCTCTAGCTAACTGTTGGACAATTTTTGTGAGCCTTGGAACTGTTACAAGTCCATTATCAATTAAACCAATAATCAGTCCTGGAAAACGAGATCCGAGTTCTTTAACTTGAGTATATACATCTGAAACTGTGACTAATTCTTCAGGATGATTTTTAAAATGTCCTACTATTTTCAAAAAAATGAATTCAAGTTGATCATAGAATAACAGATCTGCAGCTCGTACAATATTTAAAGATCCGATGTTACTTTGAGTCCAGAATATATTTGTTTTAAAAATTGGATGAACTTCTAACTTGTCTACAACTAATCCAAAAGTAAAAGAAGCTTCAGGATGAAGTTCAACTAAAAATGAATCTATTGGAACTACTCCCTCAATCAGTTGAGCATGTCCAATTTTTGCATTATAGCCACCACTTGCTAAAGTTGAATCTGAATTAAAAATTAATCTAGGTAATTTAAGACCTACTTCGTTAAAGTATATCTCTGAGATTGCTTGCCAGCGTTGCTCAGCAACTTGGGGATCTCCTTGTGAAATCTTAAAAATTGTCCCTGAATCAAGAAACAATTCTATAGCTCCAGTTCCTAAATTCACTGAGGAGCCTGCCAATGCCAAGGGTCCCGATCCAGAAGAGTTCAGTAAAGCAGGATAGTTATTTGATAAAGAGTTACTTAAAGTAATTTCATTTCCAGTGGAACTTCTGGAAACATAATATGCAAACAAAAGAAAAGAACTACCACCAATGGCAAAGGGCCAAAATGGAGGACCTGGCAAGATTGACACTAACAACATCACAATGCCACTTAGAATCCAGGCTTCTGGACGTTTAAAAAACTGCGCCCCGACATCCATACCTAACGTACTATCTGTTCCAGAAGAAACTCGTGTCACCAAAATACCAGCACAAATTGCAATCAGGAGTGACGGTATCTGACTTACTAGTCCATCACCAACAGTCAAAATGGTATAGGTTTGTAGAGCTTCGCTTATGGCTAGACCATCTCTGATCCCAACATAAAGTCCACCAAATATATTAGTAAAAATGATCACAATTCCAGCAATCACATCTCCTTGTACAAACTTCATAGCTCCATCCATTGAGCCATAAAGTTGCGATTCCTTTCTTAACTCATCTCTTTTTTTAGAAGCTTCCTGTGAGGTAAGTAGACCCGCTCGCATATCACTCTCAATTGACATCTGCTTGATTGGCATTGAATCAAGGGTAAATCTGGCAGCTACCTCTGCTACTCTGCTAGCACCTTTAGCAACAACAATATAATTAACGACAGTAATAATCGAAAAAATAACAACTCCAACAATTACTTCTCCTTGAACTAAGAATTGTCCGAAGGCTTGAATTACCTCCCCAGCATATCCCTCTAAGAGAATTAGTCGGGTAGAAGCAACATTAAGACCCAATCTAAAAAGAGTTGATAAAAGTAAGATTGTTGGAAAGGTAAAAAGTTTTCCAGGATCTGGTGCATATAAGGAAACAAAAAGAAGTAATATTGAAATTGAAATATTCAGTACAATCAACAGATCGATTGCGAATGGAGGGACATGCAGAAGAAATAAAGCAGTTACTGCTACGACAAAAAGAGCTATAAAGGTATCACTTCTTCTGCCAAATCTCATAAAATATTTTATAATTCACTTTTGCTTATTTAAAATGCATTCTTGAGCTGAACACCAAATCCAATCATTAAAATTACCAAGAATCCCATAAACACTAATGTCACTGGACCAGTTGCTACAAGTTCTAGTTTCTTAATACGTCCTTCGATAAAGGCCTGTCTTTGTGCACTCACTGAGTCTGCTAGCTCTTGTAACTGACGGGTAATTTCACCACCATGCTTGGCTACTTGAGCTAGATACATAAAGGCATGTTTTAGTTCTGTTTGACCTGAAGCTTTTCCAGTTTCCACCATGGCTTCTTCAAAAGGCACACCAGATTTAATATAGTTCTGCGCGTATTTGAGAAGTTCAGTTACTACGTTATGAGTATCTCGTTCATCTGCCATCTGGACTACTCTTTGTAAACAAGGTCCAATATCTAGTGAGCTACTAACTCCGATGGAAATCTGTTCAATTACTAATGGCAAAAAAAACATAATTTCTTCGTTGCGCCAATTAATTCTTCGATCCAAAATAGTAAATGGCAATTGATAACCGAGCAACATTCCCATGACAATTCCCATTAAGCCAAATTTTGCTCCTGCAAAAGTCCAAAGTAGTGATCCTAAAACTGGAACTGCTACAATTGGACTTAACATTCTTAATCGATAGAAATCCGCTTTCTCCTTTTCCGCGAAAATCCCTGCTCGAAATAATTTTTGATCAAGGGTGATTGGTTCTTTTCTTTTCTTTGAACGAAATCTCGCTTCGGCTTTTAATTTATCTAGATCGTCTGAATTTAAACCCTCGGCAGGGACTCTATTTCCTATTGAATCTACTAAACCAGTGAGAGAAGGCATCATGCCTCTCATACTACTATTCTTTTCGGTGCCACCAAAATAAAAATAGGCAACTATACCACTTAATGCGGCTAATCCAAAAAGGCAAAGACCTAAAATTATACGTGGCTCCACTTGACCTCCTTGTCAGTATCTAATTTAAACTCTCATTTTCGTAACTTGTCGGATCCAAAATATTCCAATTAAAATTACAACTATTCCGAACTGCCAGACTTGCCAACCAAACTCATCATGCCAAGCTCCCGTCACAAGTTCGGGAGACATAAAATAAATATATGTAAGAATTGATATAAGCACTCCAAGAATCATCCAAATGGATCCCCTTTGCATACCAACTGCCTGATAGGCCGCACTTCTAAAATATTGTCTTTTTCTAACCTGTTTTGCTAATCGATCTAAAGTATCAGATAGATTACCACCTACTCTTCTACTTAGTAAAAGGGCTTGAACAAAAAGCTCAATTTCTTCATGGGAAACATCCTCTCCAAAAGCTCCAATCGACTGCTCTTCAGGAATTCCCATCCTAAGTCGTTCCAACATCAAATCTACTTCTTGCTTTACTAAAGAATTAGGATCTAGGCCTTCAGCAGCAGATTGTAAGCCTTGCAAAACATTCATTCCTGTTTTTAAAAGACCAACTAATGATAGAAGAAAAGAAGGATAGTCTTTATCAAATGCATTAAATCTTTTAAAAACTGCAATATTTAATCTTGAGGCCATAAAAAGTGGCCCAGCAGATAAAGAAATAACCTGGAGCATAAAGTTAAATCTTGTTCTAATAATTAAAAAGAAGATTAAACTTATTAATACAGCCAGAACATAAAATAGAACCGGAGAGATATTCCATTGTGCATATCTAAGTTTCTTCTCAAGCGTCAATCTCGAATCTGAGATTTTCTTTACTCTATGTTCCTCTCCAACAGTGTCAGTTATAGATCGCTTTGGACCAGATTTTTGATTAGAGTACGATGTAGTATTTCTCTGAGCCTGAACCATGGACTTTACATTGTCACCTGAAGAACCGGATCCAACAGAATAAGAACTAAAGTATACAGCTGCCAAACCCGCTGCCACTAGACCTGCTATGATAAAAAATATTAATGCCATATAAATTAAATTTTTAGCTCATATTTCCAAAAGTTAATTCGGGAGGTGCTTGATTTAAATAAATTCCATCCTTTGCTAGATCCTCATCAAAAGAACTATTCCATGAATGTACCTGCCAAATAGGTCTTTCTCCCATGTGAATTAGACTAAACATTGGCTTGACCTGAATCATCCCTTCAACATATCTGCCAACTTCAATAATTTCCCCGATTCGAACTTTTCCAGTACCTTTCTCACGGATCATCCAGACAATTGAATCAACTGCCAATGCAATCTGTTGTCGAATAATTTCAATAGAGACTGACTTCTGAGCACGACCCAATAAACTTTCAAGACGGACTAAGGTTTCTTTTGCATTTCGAGCATGAATTGTAGACATTCCAATATGACCAGTTTGCGCGCTTTCAAGAAAAGCCTCTCCGGCAAGCGGACTTCTCATCTCACCCAATACTACTCGAGTGGGAGTCAACCTAAGAGTGGTAGTAATATGTTCCTGCAAGGTTACCTGCCCGATGCCTTCAGTATTGGCAGTACGAGAAACAAGACTTCGAAAATATGGATGTTGGAAATTTAACTCAGGAGTATCTTCAACTGCGATGATTGATTCATCTGGACCAAACTGAGTACCCAAACATCTAAGCAGAGTAGTTTTGCCGGTACCTGTCTCTCCAGCTATGATCATCGTGGCTTTTCCACACCGGATCAGGCTAGCTAGATAATTTACGATCAGTGGGGGAGCTACTTGGTATGCTAAAAGTGTTTCTAAAGATGCTTCGATAATTCTAGGCACACGAATTGTTAAAAGTGGTCCTCGCATTCCGCAGACACTTTCATGTACTGCGCAAAGACGAATCCCATTAGGAAAAGAAGCATCGACTGTATGCTGTTGAGTAGAAAGGGACTTTCCAAGTCTCATCAAAAGACGATCAATAAAAGCAATATAAGCTTCACGGCTAGGCCAGTGAATTCCTGTTGTTTCGCTTTGCTTACCACGTTGAAGAACTACAGTTTGAAAATCGTAACAATGAATGTCAGTAACTTCACGGTTATCAATAAGTGGTTGCAAGACACCCCAGCCAACAAGATCTTTTTGAAGATGAATAATAACATTTGCGCGTTCAATATCATCTATCTCAATCGCACGTCTTTTAATTACTTTATCTACAGCTTGTACAATCTGTGTTTCGGAAACAACTCGACTGGGATCATCGCCATGTGTAGCATAATCAGCCCCTAGTTCACGACGTGCTTCTCTAAGAACCATACTAGCTTGAGGGGATAGATGTCCCTTGGCATTTGCCTGACTAGTTTCCATGGAACTGGTTGTGGTTGTTGTGCCTCCCTTCGGAGTAGAAGTGGCATTATTACGAAGTAAATCCCCTGAACTATCTGATCGAGGGGTGTCGTTTCTTGTTGAGAAAAGGCCAATTAAATTTTCACTGGTCTTTTTTGTGCTGTCTGACATAACTTTCCTAAATTAAAACCTTAAAAAGAGTAAATCTCAGAATTAAACCTGACAATCTACTACTAAAACAAACTAAAAAACCTACAGCTTACTGACCTCTGTTCTTACCCATCTCGGAAGTGGGTATCATCTTGCCATTAACAAGTTTATACTCGACTCCACCAATTTTAATCGTTCCTTGAATATTTGGATCTTCATCTACGGTCTTCTCTGTGGTTCCAAGAAGATCATCAAATGTGATAGTTCCACCCATCTCACTCTTTCCTAGATCATTATCACCACGAAGGGTTAAACTAAGAGTGCCGGATGTCTTTGCTAACTGAATCTTTTTTGCATCTTGAGCAGTCACTAAAAGTGTAACAGTACTTGGAACAGCAAAAGCTTTTCCAGTTTCCTCAGCCTGACCTTGAGTTAATTGTTCTGCTGATAAAACTTTTGCATTTTGAACAATAGTAATTACAGCTTGTTTACCTCTATTTTGAGTTGTCCACACAATGTCAACTCTGGCACCTGGCCTAGCCCAACCTTCAACAGCAGTTTGGGCATCTACTCGTATCGTAGCAGCTCTATAGCCATCGGGTATCTCAGGAGTAATAACACTCGTTGGTCGAGTGGTGGTAATATAGTCAGAAAGAAGAGGAGCATCAGATGCGATGATCGATCTGGCAAAAGTTCCTTTTATCTCCTCATAGTCTCTTACAACTTTACGAGGAAGACCTTCCTTTGGTCTAGACTCTTTTCTGAACATTGAGGGCTCAAGTCGAACCCCCGGTTCAAGTGATTGAACCGGAACTAGGACTTCAACCATTGCAACCTGAGACACAACTTCTTTAACCTGTGGCTCATTGACAGTTGCAGTGGTTGAATCATTATTTAAAATAAGGAAGCCCACGAAAGTAAAAACCACAACTAAACCAATTCCGACTAATAAGCCGAAAGCTTTGTTCCTTTGTTGATTCCTACCAGGATGTACACCTCCAAAGTAGCTGTTCATAACCTTTCCTTTTATCGTCTAACACTTATGAGCAGCATAAAACATCTGCCCAAAAATCATGTTCTCCATGCGCCTAATCTCATTAAGAGCGAATTAAGAACAAAAACCCCAAAAAACAGCGCGAATAGCAATCGAACCAATTACATACTAGCACCGATATTTGAGAACTGGGTACTAATCTTAGTTCCCAAAGCTGTCATTGCAGCGATAGCAACAACAGCTATTAAAGCAGCCAATAATGCGTATTCAATTAAGCTTGCGCCTTTTTGATTTTCTTTCTTCTCAATATTCTTCATATCCCATAAACTCCAACGAGATTAACATAACTAACTGAAATACGGCCTATCCAGCCGAAATCACTTCTAATAAAGTAAAGCTATACCGAATAAACATTCAAAGCGCCAGCCATTAAGTTTCAATAAATTATCAAATACATACACTTATTTAGTCTTGTCCAGCTTCTCTTCGAATTATATCCGAGCTAGTCCCCCCAAAACTATCAGAGGAGCTATCTTTACTTTTCTTACTTCCAAAAAGCTTATTAAATAATCCCCCAGCAGCTGGCTGATTACCTGTAACTGGAGCTCCCTTTGATTGCTCATGATCTACCAATCCGATCTCTTTAGCAATGTGCTCCAGAGCAAGACGTGTAGATCTCTGACCCATACTATAAAGTGTTCTTCCACTTCCCGGCCACAAAGCAGCCTTTGGATCATTTGGCACTGGTGGTAATCTCCAAGGAAGTTCTCCAAGATTGTGAGCTGGCTCGAGCTCAGCAGCAATCTGAGGTACTCCAAGCAAAGCCCCAGAATAAGGATTCACTAGAAAAACTATTCTATCAGTGTCTCCAACAAGTGACTTTACATATGAGAGATAAAGATCAACTGCAGTAAGTCCAAGAATTGTATCATCAATTACGATCAACACGACATCGGCAATACGCATCAAGGCACCGGTGGCAGGACCCATTCTGCCAGCAGTATCTATAACTATAGCATCATGCATAACACGTGCCAGCTCTACGATACGCTGAGCAATTCCCATTCCATCAGTATGACAAACTAGATCCATTGATTCAGCCATACTATCAGGTGGCATTAATACAGAAACATCACTGCTAATCGGAATCAAAGCTTCTTTCAAACTATCTCTTGTAAGTTCACGAGTTCCATTAACCCAGGCACTCACAACTTTGGCTTCAATTCCATTAACTGTTAAAGATCTGCATAAATCTCTTGTTTCGACATCTAAATCCCAAAGCATTGTACGTCTATGATAAACACTACAAACTTCAGCTAATGCCGCTGCTATAGAAGTAGCTCCTGTGCCACCTTTGGCATGAGTTACAACAACAACACGACCCTCTCGTGTGCGACCTTCCCTTCTGAACTCAGCATGAATCGCCACCAACTCTTGAAGAAAATCTAAAGGAGAGGCGTTGTCGGGGAGAACTTTTCTAACTCCAACGAAATGCGCCGCCCTGAAAGCACCACCAGAGTAAGCCTCGTTTGTTACAAACATTACAATGTGAATCCAGGGAACTAGTGCTTTTGCATTCCTAGCAATGGAGGTGGCTTTTTCGCCAAGTCCGGAGCCAAGCACAAAAACATCTGCCTCATTAAGTCTTTCGGCATAATCTTTATCACTTACCAATTTGACCCTCAGATCTAGCGTTTCAACATCACTCTGATTGAACGATTCGATCCTACGAGCCACAACAGCTTGTGCTTCAGTAGAGCTATCAACAATTAAAAGTCTCATAGTTCCAATCCTTGGACTATTTAAAGTCATCCCCTAAGTCACTGATGCTATATCCATCAATAACTGAAGAGTTCTTTTTAAAAAAATCAGGCCAAATGTAGCGAAGAGCTGCAAGTCCAACAACTATCCCTACAGATACAGCAGTAATCAAAATCAAAGTATTCATAACCCAACCAGTCCGCTTCGATCTCTCAACAGCCTGAGACAAAGTTCTAATTCTATGACGATCGAGTCTTTGTACTCCCACATGCACTGCCGAACTCTTTCTAAGGGCACTTAAAGGCTCTTGAGGAGCATCGGTAGATCCCAACATCGAATCCATTTTATTACTACCCGAGGGGAACATGCTTTCAGCCATTTCACTAATTGCCGTTCTAGAAATTACAATGTCGGCAGTTTCAGCAATATTACCTCGTCTTGATACAACATAAGCATCATCATGTTGGTCCATCTTAATGCGTGGTCCAGAATCCTCTGGCATTTCTTTTGCTGTCATTGCTTCACGCTTAGAAGATTGATTCGTATTTGGAGTTGGATATGTTGGACTAACAACAACAGGAGCCTCCGTATTTAGTTCCTGTAGATCATGATACATTTCCATAGTACTTTGATATCTAAGCTCTGGATTTCTTTCCATTGCTCTCATGATCACATCATTGAGTTTCTGAGGACAATCACTACGTAGCTTCATAGGAATCACAGCATCCGATCGTAGTCTTAATGTCATAGTGGCAATTACGCTATCACCTTTAAATGGAGATTGACCTGTAATCATTTCGTATCCAAGAACTCCAATTGCATAAATGTCTGAGCGAGCATCCACTTGGCCGCGCTCTAGATATTCTGGGCTGACATAATCAATTGTTCCTACTACGCCACCATGTTCGGTTAATTTTGGTCCGTGACCTGTTCGGGCAATACCAAAGTCAGTTATTTTTACATCTCCCTCTTGAGTTAGAAGAATATTCTCTGGTTTTAAATCTCTATGCACAATGCCAGCATCATGAATTGCTTGAACTCCAGAAGAAATTTGACCTAAGAGTCTAACTATTACTGGGATTGGCATTCTTTCTCCACTGGAAAGCCTGTCAGCCAAATCACCACCACCAACATATTCCATTGTGTAAGCAACAAGATCTCCATCTCGAAAATACTCATAAGCTCTAACAACATTTGGATGAGAAACTCCATAGGAAGCAACAATTTCATTTCTAAATCTAGCTGCGGCTACGCTATCTTTAGCAACTTCAGGAAAGAGAACTTTTACTGCAACTAAGTGCCCTGCCAACTCTCTATGCCTACAAGCATAGACTAATCCCATGCTGCCAGCGCCGAGGCATTTCACCACCTCATATCTTCCCGCAATTACAGTTCCAGGCTGTAATGTAATTAGGTTCTGGTCAGTCATCTCCCTTAAACTTCCCCGAAATCAAAAAATCTAGTTTAGTCCCTTAAAAAATTATTTACGAAGCACCCTTTACAATACAAACATGGAAACATTTTTTTCCAAATGCAATTGTATCACCATGATCTATACGACCCATCGAACCTGCTAGCTGCTCATCTTCCCCATCAGGGTGCTTAATAATAGTTCCATGTTCAGAAAGTTGATCTAATACTTGAATCTCACCTTGATCTGATATTTTTAAAATAGCATGCAATGGAGACACTGTCGGATCTTTAACAATCAAAAAGTTACCATCAGTCGTTCTTTCTGAACTTACAATCCATCTTCCAGATCTAAGTTCAAGTACTTCCCCTGTAGGATTGCTATCATAAGAAACTAAGAATCCAACAATTGGAGTAAGCTTCTCAGAGACAACACCAACACTATTGCCACGAACAGCATTGACTATCCCTACATCAAGTGGAGCACCTGTTGTTGCTGATGGTGACGGTTTATTTTCTACTGACTTCCAATTTCCACTTGGTGTGGACACAGATTCTCGTGAAATCAGGCCAGACATTGAATTTAAACCACCAGATACTGGAGCAAATCCATCTAATTCACGAGCGGTTGGCTCACTAATTTGCTGTCCTTGATTCAATAGTGCTCGAACCTGCCCAGTAACTTCTGGAGTAAGCATTACCGTACGGTTCCTAGCTCTATTTGCAGCATCAGATTGAGTATCCTCTCTTCTCTCAGTGCCAGCCTTACTGGTTCCAAAAAGCTTCTCATTATCCATAACCTATTCCTCAGAGTTAAAACCTAAATTAATTATTTTCCTAACACTCCAATCATTATCAAAACTGCCAAAAGTATACCTAAGAACGACATTCCTAAAAGAAGTGCTCCAATCTTAAAATTCTTTTTGGGTTTACTTTTAAGATTATTGCTAGATGCAGCATCTTTCTTCCTACTTAAAAATCCAACTGGTGGTTCATTTTTAAGTTGACCTCCGATAGGTATGATTGCAACTGTAATGTTATCATACCCACCTCTGGATTTAGCCAATTCAACTAATTCAACACAGGCTCTTTGAGGAGAGTTCGCAGCAGCAATGTTCGCGATTTCTCCATCACTTACCAAACTATAAAGACCATCCGAGCAAAGCAGTAAATAATCTAAGGGCTCAGATCCGGAAACATCCCAAATCCAAAGCTTTTGAACATCTACTTCAAGACCTGGCTCAGATCCGATACAGCGTGTAAGAACATGGGCTTGAGGATGTGACATTGCCTCCTCAGGGCTAATCTTACCTTTATCGACTAAATCTTGTACATAAGTATGATCAGTAGTGAGCTGTTGAATTGCAGCATCGCGAATGAGATATGCTCTCGAATCTCCTGCATGAACTATTGAAACTTCAGGCCCATTAAACATTGCAGCAACAACAGTTGTTCCCATTCCTGAAAATGCCGGATTCTGTCTCCGTAAAACAATAACTCGATTAGCTTCTAATATTGATCCTTTTAAAGCTGCCTCCACTGGGCGCACTTGAAGATTTTCAAGATCTCTACGTATAGCATCAATTGCAAGTTGTGCAGCAAGTTCGCCACCCATTGCCCCACCCATTCCATCACATACAATCCATGCTAATCCAGACTCACACTCCACAACTGCGTAGCGATCTTCATTTAATTCTCTTTCACATCCAGTGTCTGTGATTGCGGCAGGCACTAACGGATCTCCGCTGCTGGTATTGCTCTCTCTCTCTAATTTTTTAATTCCCTGAAGCAACATAAGAACCTTTTGCGCAAACTAAACTCAGCGAGTCTCAGCATTTATCTGAAATTTCAAAAAATATAAAAATTAAAATTGAACCTTCCCAAGCCTTCTCTTCAAAATAGAAAGAAATTCTTCTCCCTGGCCATATAGTCGGCCGATTTCTCTTATATCTATAATATATTACTGATAAATTTAGATAATGGTGCACATACCAAGTTCTACTGAATAGAACCAAAATATTGAAGAGATTTAAGAAGTATTAAAAATGTAACACTATAGAATTATTCTAGTTTTTCAATAATTCGAATAAACATTCTTCTTTATCGGATCTTCGTCTGGCCCTAAATCCTTGTTTTGCAATCCAGCCTTCAAGCTCCAACCAACCATTTTCTTCAACTTGGTAGTCAGAAATCTTATCTCCTTTTTTTCTCTTTAATGGAAAACCCGCAGCCTGCCATCTAGCTTTTAGGGTCTCAAACCTGCCTCCTACTAGTCCACGCAGCTTAGATAATGAATCAACTTCGATCCATTCGTTGCTTTCAATTTGGCTTGGTACTGCTGTATTTATCTCAGAAAACCTACGAGAAAGCTCATGCACAAGAAAGTCTCGATTTCTTTTAAAGGCTTCATTAAGTGCTTCAACAACTAAAGCTGAATCAGTTTTTACAACTCCATCTATAATAGAAATATTTTGTTGAAAATTTTCATCAGATATCATTTTGACTCCCCAACAATTCCTTAATTTCAAAAAATAATTTTCTTCTACCAACTGGCTTAATTAAATATTTAGTAGCGCCTGCTGAAAATATTTGCTCTTTGATATTGTCTTCAAAATTCCCGCTAACGACAATAATTGGTAATTCAGATCCAAATTTCAATCGTAGTTCTTTTACAAGATCTAAACCACTCTCAGATTCGAGCTGAATATCTGTTACAACCAATAATGGCATTCCCATTTCTGAGACAAGATCTCTAGCTTGACTCAAATCAGTTGCACTTCCATAAGACAGCCCTAAAGCTTCTGCAACACTTGAGTAAAATGTTACAATTTCAGCTTTATCATCAACCAATAAAACCCAACCAGCGTTTTTGACTACTGGCACCTGGCCTTCAGCTTTGTTAAAAACTAAGCTCAATACATTACTACTCTCCCCAATTCCTTTGGAAAAGAGAAATTTTCCTTGGCTTAAACTGACAAAATTTCTTATCGATTTTAATCCATCAAGATCTCTTGCATGTAGAAAATAGTCCTCAATTTTACCTTTCCGTTCCGAAGAATCGCCAATCTCTATTACCACTTGATCTGATTCTAAATATACTTTGATCTTTAACAAATCATCACAGCCAAAATTTCTAGTAGCGGCTTTTATTAAAGTTCTTAAGGTTGCTTCAAGAAATTCACGACTTAGAATTGACACTTTTGTGTTGGAATCAAGTGTATTTTCTATTACTAGCTTGGCCCCACCTTTACGTAGTTTAAATTCAGCAAAAGTTGCAAGTTCTTCCAGTGAAGAAGTTATGTTTATTTTTTCTAGGGAACCTGCTTTCTTCATTAAAGCAACTTCTCTAAGCCACTTAACATCAGAAACACTTGCCGAGAGTGATCGCAAAGAGCCTTCTAAATATGCCATTTGGGATTGAAGACGCAAAGTAATGTCACTTGTTATTTTATTTTCCTCCTGCTGTGACTCTTTCAATGGGAACTCAGAAATAATATTCTTGCAATTATCAGCCACAATAGAAAGATCTTGTGCAGCATTATTAACTAAATGAATTAGGTGATTTAGATCTTCATCTTTCGATTCTTGAGATCCCGCTCCAGCAACATATATTTGAGAAACTCTACTAGATTGATTTTTTACGGATCTCCTACTCGATATAATATGTATAAAGCCTGAAGCAAAATCTTGAAATTCTTTTAGACCAATCAACTTAATCGTATAACCAACAGGCAAGAAAATAAAAAATACTTCTTCTTTGTCTTCAATTTGAAGTGTCAGTTTGCAATAATAAATACTGCTGGGAATCTGACCAAACCAGGAATAAAGGGCTAGATCGAATTGTCTTCCAATACTTTTAGTGTGTAGTACTCCAATTTGATGTCCAGTATCTTTTGCTAAACTCTTAAGACCTTGTGCATATAAAGAATCGGCAACTTTATTTAATTTTTTATTTTCTGTTACTAGAACAGTATCTGCTTTTGAATAAACCACGAGGCAACTTTCACTGTCTGCTAACAACTTTAAAGTTTCAGATAGGTTTATAACTTGGGTTTTAAGATCTAAAGTCTCTCTTGTGCTACCTAATAATCGAGGCAAAAGAATTCCCGCTGAAAATCTGACATAATGTTTAGCATTTCTATACATGCAAAAGGCGACAATTGCCCCATCGAGCATGAAAACTAAAATTGGAATACTTGAAGCAATAACATGACTAGATGCAAAAAGAACAAAAGCTAGAGTAATGGCCAGGTTAAATTCCTTTATCCAGGGAACGGAAGATAATCCAAACATTATTAATATTAAGCCAATCTGAGATATTGATACTTCGACTGCTCCATAAACAAATGCATTCATCCACCAAATGAATAAACCACAACCACTTAAGAACCAATATGTTTGAAGTTCAAATATTTTATACTTACTTACAGATCTTGTCAGAAGACCAACTTGAATAATAAAAACGGCACTCCAGGCCAGATAATAAATTGGATCGTTACAACCAAAAGTTACTGCAGCATATAGAGTCGCCGCTCCGACAATTATAACTAAGGGTAAGAATCTCCAGCGAAATTCTTTGGACATTTGTTCACAAAGAACTCCAGAAAACTTATTCGACGAACTAAGAGCCGATATAAAACCTGAGCGAGATAATTCAAGAGGACTTACTTTAAATTTTTCGTCCTCATCTCTTTCATTAATGAGATTATTATCAAAAAATATTGTTTTAATAAAAGATCCAGTGAAGGCAAGAATGGTCGCGATAACGCCGGAAAGTGACCCCAGAATTGTGTAAGATGTTAAAACATTTAAAATCAAGACACATAATGAAACAAGTAAACTTGGAGCTAAAATATAAATCAGTGAAGGAAGATTTATTGACATTGTCGATATACATGCGCTTAACAAAGCCAAGGGAATAAAATATGCTTGGTTCGAGTCCAATTTAAGAACTACAGTTGCAGCCGCAAATATTATTGATAACAAAAACAATTCGGCTCGAATTAATCTAGGTGTTAAAATAGTAAATGAGTTTTGGTAAAAAACATTTAAACCGAATATTAAGCCTAAAACAAAAAGTTTTAGAATTAGAGAGTAGGTATTATCGTGTGGTAAAATTGATTGCCAAAATGGCTGAGTTGAGAACTTAGCCATGCCTAAAACAATCAACAAAACCAATGCTAGAAATTGAGGCACCACCAGATGAGTGTAGAAAAGTCGAATATCTCCCAATGAAGAGCTGGCCCAAGTCGATATTTTCTTTTTCTCTTCCATAACATAAAAACCAATCTAGAACCTGGAGAGTATTATTTATCTCGATAGATAATAAATTAATTTACGAGAAAACCTTTTCTTCATTGATAGCAAAACTGCTAGACGTTATTAGACTACCTCTGGATCCATCTCAGTTCCACAGGCTACGCACTTTACTTTGCCTGTAATATCCGGTGGAATTTGTGGAATCCCAGTAAAGCTAACAACATAGGAACCTCCTCCACATTTACTACATTTTGGAATTGAACTATCCATATTCAGAAATAACTTTCGACTAGATGAATCGATATATCTAGTAAGAAAATCTTCTAATGCAATACCACTCGTTGATTGAGGGGCAGCAGATCCAATAATTTCTTTAACTCTTGCCAGAAACTTATCTCCTTGAGCTTGAGGAGATCCTTTTACAATATAATCTGAAGCACCCTCTCCAATAAGTCTTTGCTTTAAATGTACAGAAGGGTTGCCTGTAAAAATAATTACATATGGAACCTTGCCTATTCTTTTTATGTTATAGAATAAATGAGATCCCGATTTATCACCTAAGCCAATATCTAAGACAGCTAATCTAAAATTTGATCCTTCCAATGCTTTCTCAGCTTGAACGACTCCTTCACAAGACTCAACAGTATAGCCTGCATCATTGAAAAGCTTAGACAACCTCTCCCTATCACTAGTTTGATCTTCTACAATTAAAATATCTTTCACGGTAAAAATTTCTCCCAAGATTATTCTTAAATCTGCGCCTTTTAAAATATACCTTAAGGGGCTGATCTTTAAGAAAAGTCTACGGCTTTCTTATCGGCATAAAAAAACCTGCCATAAATAGCAAAGATTGAGCATCTTAGTTAATTGAGTAGTCAAGATGAATAAAAAACGCCGTTTTAGATATCTATTGAGCAATTAATGGCTTCTGAGGATGTTACCATAATATTAAACGAGCGCGAAGGCTCCAAAGCCAAAGTGGCTGAATCATTACTCTCAAAGTTAAGAGAGCTGGGAATCTCTGCCTCCAGGATTGCTCCAGATCCTAAGATTGAAAAGATTATTAAACAGAGAAATCCAAAAGTTATTGTATTAGATTATGTTATTGGTGATTTTACCACTGGCTTGGACTTAGTAGAAAACCTCTCAAATTCTCCTGAGCATCCTGAGTTTATTTTCTTTACAGACGAACCTAGCGTTCCAGTAGCAGTAGCGGCAATGAGGCTAGGAGCAATAAATTATTTTGAGATCGAATCTCCTGATTCTGTGCCCCAGATTATCGATGAAATTAAAAATTTAATTAAAGTTCAAACAAAAAAAAATAAAGTATTACCTCAAAAAGAGTTATTTAAATTTAAAAATTTTATCGCTCAATCAAAAATAACTATTCCATTACTAGAAAAAGCAAAATCAATTGCCTCAACAAGAATACCTTTAAGCATTATTTATGGGCCTAAAGGTAGTGGAAAATCCGCTTTAGCTGAATCAATATTTGAACAAAGAGAATCAAGTTCGTTCCTCAAGTCGTGCGATTGGGATCTTTATACACAATCAGCTCAAGATTTAATTGGAGTAGGAAAATGGGAAACAAAGCTCAAGTTAGGTCAAAACCTATCATTAATCATCGATCATCTTGATGAAGCAGACGAAGAGATTATTGAAACAATCGAGGTAAAGTTATCAAAATCATGGCTATCTGCGAATGAGCAAGAGAATGATTCATTTTTAACAATTTGTACCCAAAATATCGACATTGCTCGGGCTTGGTCCAAAATATTTGAAATTGAATTCCTAGAAATACCAAGTTTAGATAATAGAAAAAATGACATTCCTCCTCTAGCAAGAAGGTTTGCCGCAGAGGCACAAGAATTAAGTCGACTGAAAGCTGTTACACTAGATACTCAAGCAATTTCTTTTTTAACTGAGCTTTCTTGGCCAGGGAACGTCAAACAACTCCGAGCAGTTGTTATCGATGGTTGCATTAGAACTGCCGATGGCAAAAGAGAATTCAAAGATATAATTACTGAAAACATGGAGCGTTGGAATAAGGAATACACTTTAGTTAGCGAAAGAATAATAGATCCTCTCTCGGCTTTGATTATGCTTGAATCAACTAGTTTTAATTATAGAATAGCGGCCGCAAAACTTGGAATTAGCGTCCATAAATTAAGAAGTTTGTTAGTTAACGAAAACAGTACCATAAATAGAGAACTCAATGGGTATAGCAAATGAGACGGTACGAACAAGCCAAAAGTAAAATAACTGCTGGTATAATCGGCAGTCTTGATTTTCAATCTCGTTTTAGCTCGATAATATCTAGTAATAACCTGATAACAAGCTCCTTTGGTTGCTCTAGCCTTGAAGGCTGGAGTCAAGTTCTTGGAACAAGGCCTAATTGTCTTATTTTTGAAATTGGCCTTAATTATTCGCAAAAAGATCATGCTTGGCTCAAGGATTTTCTGGCCCAGCTACGCAATAGATTTAAAAATGAAATCTATATTGTTGTAGCTCTTCTTGCTCCGGAAAAGCTTTTCTATGGTGGTGATTTACTTTTCAAAGATGGCAATGACGGAGAACCATCATGTCTGGTTGATACATTCATAGCTCAACCGCCAGCGGGATTTTCTGATGTGCCCTCAATTGAATCCCAATTAATACAATGTTTATCTCTTATTAGCTATGAAGTTGAGCGACGAGACTCTGGACTCCCACCAACACCTCCCCTGGCTGCTGATGGCTGGGTTCATTCCTTAGCCGATCCCCAAAGTCGAGAGCTCTGGATGTTATGGCTTCCCAGATATGCTTCTTATACAAATGATAATCCAATAATTACTGGACCTACTGGGGCCGGAAAAACTAGACTGGCAAAAGCATTGCACATTCTCTCTGGCAGAACGGGCCCTTTCGTTAGTATTACACCAAGAGATTTCTCTTCATCTGAATTAGTTCAAGCCGAACTTTTTGGGGCTGTAGCTGGAGCCTATACCGGGGCTGTAGATAAATGGGGCTTAGTAAAAAGTGCTGAAAATGGAACTCTTTTTATAGATGAGTTGCAAAGCATTGATAAAGATCTACAAGGAAAATTAATTACCTTTATTGAAAATAAATCATATCGACGGGTGGGAAGCGCTGAAACCATTCAAGCAAATGTAAGATTCGTCTTTGCAACAAATAGAACCATTTCCGAAATGGTTAGAACTGACACCCTAAGAGACGACTTTGCATACAGACTTGAAAGAGTGCAGTTAAACCTTGCAGCTCTGAATCACAGACGTCTCGATATTACTGCCGGTCTAGCATATTCTTTAGCAAAAATTAGAAGGCAGAGACCTCAGGCTAGCCATATTTTTGGTATATCAAGTGATGCTTACAGACTCTTATTTGGCTACAACTGGCCTGGCAATTTAAGACAACTTGAAAATGCTGTAGCAAAACTTTGTGAATTAGCTGATATTTCTGGAAAAGCAGTTATTGAAGATGATATTGTGCGAGAAGTTTTTGATACAAAATTAGATTTTTTGCCCACCAATACTGCCGAACTCGTATCTTCTGCTGCACAACGACTTACGAAATCAGCTCTCTCTCAAAAAGTTTCCACACTAGAAGATGGTGCGATCGCATTACGTAATGAAGCTCGCGCGATAGCCTTAGAGCTCTCGAATGGAGATCCTGGCAAGGCAGCCAAAATACTTGGTGAGAATAGGAATGTACTAGATATATTTTTAAGTGCTAGGATAGCCAAGGATCAGTTGGATTCGAGGTTAAAATAATTTTTAGATATACAAAAATCCTATTGTTGTTATGAAACTCATCTCCCTTAAAGAATTTCAATCCGTTTCTCTACTCTCAGATTCTGCTTTGCTTTGGCTTCTTACTAACAATGCATTGCCGATTTCCTTAGATCCTAACAATGTTATCATGATCAATATTGAAGAAACTGATGTAACTCGACTTTTAGCTTTTGTTCAAAAAGAAAAATCACAAAACCAATCGGAACACTTTAATCTCATTATTGAAGAAGCTGGTAGAATTATAAGAGATAACTTTGAGGATATTGTGGAAGAAGCTATTTCAAAAGCATCGGCTAAATAAATATGGTCCGTATATCGAAAATTTATACCAAAACTGGAGATGATGGTAGCACTTCTTTGGTAGATGGATCTCGCGTTAGTAAGGATTCTTTAAGAGTCGATGCTTATGGTGATATTGATGAATTAAACTCAGAGCTCGGAATAATTCGAACTCTAGCTGACAAGCAAGGGATTAAAGATTTATCTTTAAAAATCGAGAGAATTCAAAATGATCTTTTTGATATTGGATCAAATTTAGCTACCCCTCCTGGCTTTGATAAATACCCAGTATTTCGCGTAACAGAAAGTACGATTACTGAATTCGAAACTTGGATCGATGAAATTACAAGCAAAGTTCCAGCGTTAACCTCTTTTGTTTTGCCAGGCGGCACAGAAATAAATGCTTTTCTTCATAAAGCACGCACTACTTGCAGAAGAGTTGAGAGAAGAATAGTCCACTTGAGCAAATCAGAATCAGTTGATGCTTTGATCTTATCCTACTTTAATCGCTTAAGCGATCTGCTCTTTGCAATGTGCAGAGAAGAATCAACAAGATCCGGTATTGCAGAATACCTGTGGAAACCAAAAACTAAAAAGACGTAATTTTTCTGGTGCCAGCCACTTTTTTCATTCTACCCAGCAACTTCTTTAAAATAACAACGATACTCTAAATGGATACAATTTTAAAAACCCTATGCCCCGACCAAGACGAATGTTTATTGCAAACGAAACCTACCTTGCAACTGCAAGGGTAAGATCAGGTTTACCATTCGTTCCTGATCGTTTAATCAATACGTTCATAAAAGGAGTCCTGGCTCGAGCCCAGCACCTATATCCAGTTATAGTTAGCGATGTAATTTTTATGGCAAATCACTTTCACATGATCATCGTCTGTAAAGATCCCGAAGTAGTTCGATCGTTTAACTGTTACGTTAAAGGAGAAATTGCGAAGGGTATAAATCGAATGCATGGACGCACTGGCCCTATATGGCAAGGACGCACCGATATGCCAATCCTCTTAACCCCTGAATCTATCATAGAAAAAATAGCCTATATTTACACAAATCCAGTAAAGGCAGGATTAGTAGATTCAATTGATCAGTACCCTGGTATATCTAGCTGGAAAGCTTTCCTTAATGAATCAAAACCTGAAAGTGTCCCATGGGTTATGACTTCATATTTAAAAAAGATCACTTCAGGATTTGGAGAAGCTAAACTTAGAGAGAATCTCATTGAAGAAATCCTTAATAAAAAAGCTTCAGAAAACAATCTTCAATATTATGATATTATCTTCGATCCTCTTGGCTGGGTAGATGCCCTCGGAGAAAGGGCTGGGATGCCTAAGAATGAAGTTAAGGAGAGAATTATTGAAAGAGTTCGAGAAATTGAAAAAGAAATAAGAGAAAGTAGAATTTCTAGATCAATCGGAGCAAAAGCATTAAAATCTCAAAGTTTATTCAAGTCTCACAAACCATCAAAATATAGTCGTAGAGTTTTCTGTATCAGTCACGACATCTCTCTTCGCAAAACATTTATAAATATCTATAAACAATTTGTAGAAACGTGCAGATTTATTTACGAAAAATGGAAAAAAGGCTACTTCCATCTAAAAATGCCGCTTGGTGCTTTTGCTCCTCCTCAATCAATTACTGCAGTTGCTGTTGCTTTGTTCTAAAAATAATAATTTCCTAAATTATCAATGTAATTAACAAGAAAGATCTCTTCTTTTTTTTAAAACTTAAACTTTGATTACTATAAGAACTAAATACTTTAAACGAAGATAAACTACTTAGGCTTACAATCTCGGCTAATAATAAATCATCATGGAAATCATCATGGTGGCTGGCACCAACGGGCAACGGGCGGGTATTAAAATCCCATAATCCCATGGTGGCTGGCACCAACGGGTTAACGGGTTCCAACGGGTTAACGGGTATTGCTCATCGGTGCTCTCACCCCGGCCCCATGGTCAAAAACCAAGCTTCCACCTAACCAACTTGTATAGATTACAAGGCATAAACAGAACAAAAGTAAAACTAGAAAAATGCTTTCAAAAATTGCCTTGTTGAATTTTGCCTGAAAAGCAATCCAACCAAAAAGAACACATGGGATTAATGTAAACAAAAATATCTTGGCCCAAAGATAATGTTGACCGACCAATGAATCTGCAACGGTGAAGGTTTGATTCACTTTCTCACTAGCCTCATGTCCAGAGTAATAAGACAAAATAGCAAAGACTAAAGCAGCAGTAATAAAAGATTTACTTGCAATTAGAATCGAATTTTTATTCTTATAAACACCGATTAATTGAAACAAAAAAGAGATTGTTACAAGCACAAATGGAAAAGAAACAAATGGAGGGTGTAGGGCACCAAAAAGTTCCAACATAGAAGTAATTTAACTTATGGTTCTAAATAGTTCTCTTAAGTACTAACACAGTTACGTCATCTTTGAGAATCCTTCCTTGTATATACTCAAGGAAATTATTGATAAGACTTTTAAGAATATCATTTGCTGAATCTTCAGGTTTTGACTTCAAAAGAGCGGCTGCCACTCTAGAATGACCAAATTGTTCGAGCTTTCTATTCTGAGCTTCAGTAATTCCATCAGTCAACAAAACGGCAATATCTCCTTTTTCTAATACAAAACTTTCGGATCCATAATCACCCTCTTCTAAAAACCCAATTGCAAATCCACCTGCCAAATATTCTTTGATAGTATTTGTTTTACGAGACAATACAAATAAAGGTGGATGCCCCGCTCTTGAAAAATCAAGTCTGCCGCTTTTAGGATCGTACAGGGCTGCTGCCATTGTGACGAATCTACCTTGCGGCATTTGTGGAGTCATCAATTTATTCATCCCATCTAATAGATCTGCCGGCATTTCTTTTTTTGTAGCCACCATGGCAAGCTTTGTCATAGATCCTATAAAGGCAGCTGGCAAGCCATGTCCTGTAACGTCAGCTATCATCATTCCTATTTTCCCATCTGCCACTTCGTGGACGTAGTACCAATCGCCTCCTAGATCCTCTAGTGGAATGTAACATGATTCAATTTCAAAATTTTCTCCCTTAGGAAGGTTTTTAGGCAAAAGATTCTGTTGGATTTTTTTTGCATCTTCTAACTCTCTTTTATGTTTCTCAGTTAGATCTCTTAGATGGGCATTTACCTCGGACAGGCTTGCAGTATTATCCTTACTTGCCCCAACCATCTTACGTAAACGAAGCATCGTTGCGGCTTTACTGATGATTCCACCTAGAGTCGTTTGCTGATCGGCAAGTTCGACTCTATCTAATTTTAGTTCCTTTAACTCTTCTAAAAACTTTTCTTGATGAGCAATAAACAATATCGGCAATCGTTTCGTAGTAGATCCATCTCTGATTTGGGAACAAATTGAGGTAGGCTTGGCTATGCCTCTAGAATCAACAATTAAAAGATCAATAAATTTTGTTTCGATATATTTAATTAATTCAGGCTCTGCCACATTCATATGTAGCTCATACCCCATTTTGTTTAGGGCTTTGGGGATTTTCTCATCAACAGAACCAAAAATAAGTATCGAATCCATATTAAAAACCTAACCATAGCAGTATGGCTTTTCCTAGTACCGTTAAGGTATACTTAGCCACAATTAGTCTTGCTGAATTACAGCATGGTCAAAACCTAAACGGCTTCGACCATATTTTTGTGGCTAAGTATATATCTACCGGCAAAACGGCTTATGCCGTTTTAGCTATATACCCAGCTAGTCAGCTTTTCTTTAAGGCTTAACTCATACTCTCTGGGTATATTATCCACTTAGAAATTCATTTTCTCTTATTTAAAATGTTGGCACCAACTCACTATGCAAATCGACAGTAACAGAACAATACTAAAATCAAACGACGTTAAGAATAAAGCAGTTCAAACTACCAATAAAATTGCTACGTTGGCAGCTTCTTTAATGAAAGATGACTGGAGGTTTTTAGCACTTTTTTATCCTTTAATAGTGCTTCCTAGCCTAGCACTAGTTTACTTCCGCGATTTAGGCACTGAGTATCTTTGGCAAAACCTACTTCTTAGCAGAATCTTTGGATTACTTTTTCTTTGGATAGCCTCACTTAGAGTTTTAAAAAAACTAGGATCTGGAAAAATAAATTACCAAACTTCCTTTGCTATGATCATGATCTTTGGTTTATTTCAATGGGCTCTCTATGCAGCTCCTTTAAGAACCTTAATTCCCAACCCCGAAGTTGATTCTAAAAGTCTAAGCAGTCTATTTCCATTTTTAATGTTTATTTCAGTTCCACTGGTTTATTTTTCAATTAGACTATTTCTGTTTGCCTTGCCCTCAACACTTACAAAGGAACTATCCTTACGAGGATTTATTAATACCTTCAAAACAACTTGGAACCTAACATCGAGCGATCCATTGTTACCATTAAAAATTTTAGTAGCTCCAACAGCTATAAGCGCGCTTCTTTCATCTCTACCTTTTATTGCCTCACCTGACGGTCGAGAAGTATGGGTCTTATATCTTTCAGCTGCACTTGATGGCACGATGTGGTTAACCGCGACATATTTATCAATAGCTGCTGGCACAGAACTTTTACCAGAAAAAGATTGGAGGAGTGCAGAATTAGATCCCTATCGAACTGAAAGACTAACTACAGTAAGTCTTAACTCCCCTCCTTGGCTATCTTCATTACTAAAGCCAGTCACAGGATTTAAACTTTTAATTACAGCAATTCTTATCTGGACAAGTAATCTAATTTCGTTGCAATCAATGAAGCCAAGCCCTGATATCTCATTTATCTCTGCTATGGCCTCAGAAAAAACACTTGTATTAACTCTGCAACTTAAAGATCCAGAATTTAAATTTAACAACTTTTCTCCTTCCTTACTTAGATTAGCTGGCGAAACTGGTTCCATTATTTCTGCCGGACCTCTTTTAGTTACTCAGGAATCAGATTCTAAAGATCTCTCAGTTTCTCTACCAAAGGAACTTTCCTCAATTAGACTAAAAGTGACATTTAGTGTGGATCGATCTGCTGAGAAACTAGTTAAACTTGAAGATCTTTTTCTTTACTATAGGGCTTATAAAGTTATACCTATTAAACTTAGTGAGACAAACATCAAACCATCTATTGTTTTGCCTCAGGCGTTGGAATCATCTCTGGATACGGCAGCCTCCACTCGGAGCTCACCTCTCTTCCAATTCTCACATAAAGAGTATCCTTTGGTCCACGAATCTGTCCCTGATCAATCTCTAACTTAAAAAACGGCAAATGCTCAGTTGCAGGACCCTTAAGAACTTTACCAATACCATCATACTCACTGCCACAAACATCACATACTAATACAGGACCAGTCGATTCTTTCCTAACTCCCACTCTCCGTAATTCCTTTGTGCATAAAGTACTCATGGCAAAAAACCCAGAGGAATCTTGCCTTAGCAAGATGGCGTGATCATATATTTCTTTTACAGGCTTCTCTTTAAAGTCAGAAATCTTACCAAGAGTTGCATAAACTCTTGGACGTCGTTCTCCATCGTAACAGGCATTCAGGACTAAAACGAGAAATACGAATAGAAAGAATTTATCCATAAAGGATTTTTATCAAAGATTCGAAACTCTTTCCTTTTGCTCTTTGATTATATCGAGCTGTTCAGGATGAGTAGATGCAATAAGATCCAAAAGTTCTTTTGCTTCTTTGATCTCATCAGGAGTATTTGAAATTTTAGAAAAAGTCACGGCCGCTATCGCAAAGGCATAGGTTCCACTAGTTGCTAATTTCTTTAAAATATCGCGACCTTCTTTGTAAGTGGCTTGATTATCAATCAGAGATCTAGCCAACATTAATTCTGCAAGCTCAAGTGATAATAGAGCCCGAGGATCTGTGGACTTTCCTACATTATCCTTAATGTTAGAAAGCGCGTTTTTGGCAGCAGCAATATCGCCTGATCTAATTGCATTAATTTCTCGATAAAGATCCGCCAATTTATTATATGGCTCGTTTACATCAGATAGAGCCGTAAGTTGTTGTGAAAAGCGAGCCTTTGTTTCTACTATCTTCTTCTCTATTTCAGTTTTATTTTGGGAGATTTCTTCAGGTTTCTTTGTAGCTACATTCTGAGTAAGTGAATCTAATGACTGTTGTAAATTTAACAATTCATCCCACGAATACTGAGCTTCAGTAAAAAGATCGGATGAGCTAACTCTGGCTTTTAGTTGAGTATCCTTAAAACTAACCATAAAATAATAGCCAACTAAAGCTATTGCTATTGTTACTAAAGCAGCTCGCCAATTTGTTGCAATGAATTTAGAGAAAGGATCTTCCGATGTTCGAGCATTGGCAATAGCTGGATCAGTATAAATATCATGATTAGTGTCTTGACGTTCCATAATCTAACCTAAATTCGGAATTAAAAATTACATCTTATGTTTAAAGTCATCGGGATCAAGATCTGCTAAAATCTCAGACCATTTATCTTTATCTATGGTATTAAAATCTCGCTCATCGGCAGCACTCTCAATTACCGTATCCTCAACTGACTCTTCGCCAGCAACGGGTACTGAGCTGCCATCGGATAATATTTCACCAGGCACTACTGCAACCTTTGCCTGTTCTAACACATCCTTTGCAACGAAAATAGAGGCCGAAGCTCTCAGAGCTATCGCAATCGCATCACTTGGTCTTGAATCTAAAACTGTAACTTCATCGCCATGGGTTAATATAATTTCAGCATAATAAGTTGCCTCTCTAAGATCACTTATAACAACTCTCTTAACTTTGATTCCAAATTTCGTAATCGACTCGTATAAAAGATCGTGAGTCATTGGTCTAACCAATTTTACATTCTTTAAAACTGTTGCAATTGAAGTCGCCTCAGCCATACCGATCCAAATTGGCAGGCAGAATTGATTCTGTTCATCCTTCAAGATAACGATCGGGGCTTGAGTGGAAGGATCTAGGACCAATCCTCCAACAAACATCTCAACTGTATTTTCAGAATCATTCTTAGTCATAATATTTAATTCTATACTATTTTGACTTTCTCAGCCATTAATCTTAGTTCTGGTTAGTCAATTCAGCACCTAGTGTATACCTGAATGTTTTCGAAATTTTAACATCCCTAATATCTCCAACTTTTAGATCGGGATAAGAATTAAGCATATTTACTAAAATATTTTGAGAAGTCCTGCCTTTCATACAAGTTGGATCTGAGGTCGAGTGTCCTTCAATTAGTATTTGAGCAGTCTTACCAACCCATGAAGCCAAAATGACATCTGTCATTTTGTTTTGCTTCTCTTGAAGTTCATAAATTCTCTTTAATTTATCCTCTTCAGTTAAAATATCTGCCATCTTTGCGGCTTCTGTACCCGGCCTAGCTGAAAAAACATAGGAATAACTACTATTAAACTTAACTTGCTCCATTATATCTAAAGTGTCTCTAAAATCAGCATCAGTCTCTCCCGGAAAGCCAACAATTATATCAGTAGTAATGGCCATGTCGGGAACTCGATCTTTAATCTTTTCAATAATACTAAGATATTTCTGTCGACGATAATTACGATTCATAAGCTTTAAAATTCTATCGCTGCCTGATTGAAGCGGCATATGAATATGTCTGCATATTTTTGGGTTTGAGCAAACTAAATCAATAAAATCTTCACGAACTTCTTGGGGATGAGGACTCATAAACCTAATTCTTTCAACCCCTGTTATGGCTGCAACCTGATCTAGTAACCAAACAAACGATCTCTTTGGTGTAAGATCTAAACCATAAGAATTTACTGTTTGTCCGAGAAGAAAAATCTCCTTGGCTCCTCGGTGAACTAATAGCCTTATCTCTCTAATAATTTCATCAGACGATCTAGAAACTTCGGGACCTCTCGTAGTTGGAACTATGCAGTAAGTGCAATTCTTATTGCATCCTCGGCTTATTGATACATAAGCAGCAACTCTACTTTCTTCGGTAAATGCTAAGGGCAAGTCTTCCCAATCTTCTCTATAATCAACCGCAACCTGGGGAGCAGAACCAGATTTTCTTAATTCAATAAGCGAGGGCACAAGTGAAAGATTATGCGTACCAAAAACAAAATCAACATCTTTTATGCGCTTAGTAATGTTTGCCCCCTCTTGTTGGGCAACGCAACCACCCACTCCAATCATCAAGTTTGGATTTATCTCTTTAATTTCCTTTACTTCTCCGAGAATGCTGTACAGTTTCTGTTCGGGCTTATCTCTAACACTACAGGTGTTAATTAAAACTAGATCTGCATCAAGAGGATTTTGGACTTGGTCGTACTTAGGAGCCAATATCCTAGCTAACTTCAGAGAATCATACTCGTTCATCTGACAACCAAAAGTCTTTATGAATACTTTTGACTTACCATTTGTTGAAATAGCAGTTCTATCAAATTGGTTTTGTTTATTTGGTTCCGAACTCATGAGATAAAATTCGTATAGAAGGCTTTAATAACCGCTCAACGGATCGTGGAACATCTTGTTCTACAATAACTTCTATAGTTTTACTGGAGTTGGGGGCCAAGTAAAGGTCTTGTAGTGGTATTTTTTCTTCATTTTTAGGTATTTGCGGTACCTTGTTAGGCTTTTCTGAAGAATTGAGGATAAAAAATCCAGCTCCTAAGATAACCTCCTTAATGGTTCTAGTTGAAGTATTCGTAAGAATTGCCTTTACAGTATAGGCTGCGTGACATTCGGCAAGACTACAATTTGAAACTTTTTTATCTATCGTTATTAAAGAGAGCTCGGGAGCGACGTTATCCTGAAGTTGCAAAGCTAATTGTTGTTTAAATTCCGTTGCCTCAGCACCCCATATAACTTCTACTCGATAATCCGAAACTTCCTCTGCTGGAACAGACAAAGTTATATCTTTAGGAACAAAGGCAGGAAGAATTTCGATCTTTTGATCTTTCTTTGGAATACAATCATCAAAAATACAATTCTGTACCTTCGATACGACGGATTCTCCTTTTAGAGAGCTTAAGAGAATTACAATATTATCAGAAGGCCATGGAACATGAGCGGTTAATCTAAGCTTTACTCTAATCTCGTCACCGAGATTTTTCTCTTCTAAGATTTGAATTTGAAAAGGTGGAGCTTCTTCTTTATAACCAAGAATTATCTCTTTATTTGAATTCACTACGACTCTCTTCGCCACAGGCTTAAGAGTCGTAGTGAAAACTGAACAACCAAAAAATATAAATGAAGTTAAACAAACAAAGAGAGTTCTTCTCACACTTATGTATCGCTCTGCTCGCGCTTAATACCCTCTAGCTTCCAGCCATCATATACTGAGAATGTCCAACTCTGCTTTTCTTCTTTTGGTTGAACTGTATTAGTACCAAAGTCTTGAACTTTTAGCGTAACATCAACCTCGGCTTTATAAGCATCATCATGGAAAGTCACATTTTCAATCTTTGACTCAACAATACGTCCGCCCTCTTTCTGTCTTTTTAATTCAGCCCTAATATCTTCAACTTTGGTTTCTGTGGCATATCCATTAGCTAAAGAATAATTTTCCCAAAAAAGTGCAGTATTGAACCCTTTAACTGTCTGATCTAGAGTTCCCTTTCTACCCGACTCTGTAATACCAGAATCCTGCACTGAAGCGATCGGATGAGCTAATATACATCCTGATAAAACGGAGAGAGCGCAGAGCAGTAAGCTATATCTTTTTATCATACTACAAATAAGTTTAGGTTAAGTTGATTGTGGCACAAAGTCACTAGGGCTGATAATAGTGTGCATTTAGGGAAAGAAACAAGATCTTTGTTAAACTCAATTGTTTTTAATTCTCCCTGACTCATATGAATTATACAAGATCTGTCGCCTTGATAACTGGTGCCTCTTCTGGAATTGGGCTTGCTTTAGCAAAAGAACTCCATAAAAAGGGGTATAATCTTTTATTAACTGCCCGTCGAGAAGCACTATTAGACTCTATTAGCTCTGAGTTAAATCAAATTAGGGAGAATTCAGTACGATTTATAGTTGCAGATCTTACTGAACTAAATTCATCTCAGGGCGGATTGCATGAAATTTTGTCTTACATTTCAAACTCCCAGGTAGATATTTTATTTAATAACGCTGGCTTTGGATCCTTTGGGTATCTTGAAGAACTGAGTCTCTTAGATCAAGAAAAAATGATTTACCTAAACATCATTGCCCCATTGAAATTATGTCATGCCGTTATTCCAAAAATGAAATTGCAAGGTAGAGGCAAAATTGTAAATATATCCTCATTGGCAGGTTTTCAACCTATACCATACATGTCTACATATTCTGGCACTAAGGCCTTTGATTTCATGTTTTCTTTATCCTTAAGACATGAATTAAAAAAATTTGGAATTGATGTCATCACGGTCTGTCCCGGACCAGTTGATACTGAATTTGCTGGGGTTGCGCGCGTTCCAGGTACTGCAACTGGAGTTGGCAGGGATAAAGTTGAATCTGTAGCTTTGGATATTCTAAAAGGGATAGAGAATAATACTGAGATCTGCATCCCTGGCTTACAATCAAAGGTTATAAACCTTCTAATGAAAGTTATTCCACTTAGATTAAAAAATACCCTTATAGAATACTTTCTAAGGGCCCCATTAATGACAAAGAGGAATCAGAAATAAAAAAGGCGACCGGGTGGCCGCCTTTCAGAATAAAGAGTTTTTACTAAACAGAAAAACTGTGTAGTAAATTTTATCTTTTAATCTTATTTATTTTCTTTTTGCAGGAGAATTTTTCTTTGAAGTAGTCTTCTTTGAGGAAGATTTCTTCGCTGTGTTATTCTCTGTCTTCTTCTCTGTATTCTTCGCTGGAGTCTTCGCTGGAGTCTTCTTTGCAGAAATCTTGCTGCTAACTGTCATGATTTTTGAACCTTTAGCTTTGTAAGGCATATACTTATCAAGAAGTGCTTGGAATTCTTTTGTGTTCTTGGCAGCTGGGCTGAATTGAACAGCGCGTGCAACACCCTTAACTTTACGTCTTACTAATACTGAATCTCTTGCATAGCGCATAATAAGAGGCTTAAGAGTGGAATTTTCTACTCTTAACTTTTCTTGGAGTTCCCGAACTGTGAACCATTTTCCAACGCGACGTGTAATCTCGCTATCAATCTTTGCTCTAACTGTCATAATATTTACCTCGTGAATGAGTTATTTACTCAATTAAGTTTCTAGTGAATAACCGCTAGACCAAGACTAATTTTGTTATTCAATCTTGGGCCTCCGGTTCTTGAGTCAAAGTTGCGCAACCACATCTGCAACTTAAACACTGCCACCATATACAAAAATAAAGAGTGAAGAGCAAGAAAAACTAATAATTAATTTGTTACAATATGCTTGACAATGAACAATCATTGATCACTTGATGGCAACAACATTGCCTCTAACCCAGTTAATAATTTCTGAAGTTTTAGATCCTGGACCAAATATTTCCTTGACTCCAATCGCTTTTAGTTTCGCAATATCGTCCTTTGGAACAATCCCACCGCCAAAAACAATAATATCCTCAGCTTTCTCTTTCTTCAAAAGCTCCAATATCGCTGGAAATAGCGTCATATGCGCACCTGAGAGAATACTAAGACCAATTCCATGCACGTCTTCTTGTAAAGCACTTCTAACAATCATTTCTGGAGTTTGATGTAACCCAGTGTATATGACCTCCATACCAGCATCGCGCAGAGCTCTGGCAATAACCTTTGCACCTCTGTCGTGACCATCGAGACCTGGCTTTGCAACTAAAACTCTAATTTTGGTATTATCTACAATAGCTGGTGAGTTCATAACTGTATTTCAAAGTATAAAACAACAATTTATTATGCTATATCGTTCCCGGATCTGTATACACTCCATAGACCTGCCGGTAAATATCTGAGACTTCACCGAGAGTAACTCCAACATCTACACCGTCTATTAATATGGGCATGACATTTCTATTCTCCTGACAAGCTTCCTTTATTTTAGAGAGAGCTTGCATATGCTTTGATTTGTCTCGCTTTGCTTTAAAAGATTTCACAATTGCTATCTGCTTACTCTCGCCTGCAGCATCCATCTCTAAAAGTGGAATTTGAATTTCGGCTTCATCTTTATATCTATTTACGCCTACAATACCAAATTCTTCATCATCTACACGCATTTGAAATTGATAAGAAGCTTCAGCAATCTCTTTCTGAGGATAGCCAAGCTCGACGGCTTTTAGCATTCCTCCCATGGCATCTATTTTTTTAATATACTCCATGGCTTCCGATTCAATCTGATCTGTAAGTTGTTCAACATAGTACGAGCCTCCAAGTGGATCAATGACATTGGTAACTCCTGTTTCTTCTGCGATGATCTGTTGAGTTCTAAGGGCAACCTTTGCTGCTTCCTCAGTAGGCAACGCCAATGTTTCATCCATTGAGTTTGTATGAAGTGACTGCACCCCTCCAAGAACCGCTGCTAATGCCTGCATTGCCACGCGAGCTACGTTATTTACTGGCTGTTGTGCTGTTAAGCTAACACCAGCAGTTTGAGCATGAGTTCTAAGCATCATGGATTTTGGATTTTTGGCCCCATACCTTTCTTTCATAAGCTTGGCCCAAATACGACGAGCTGCTCTAAATTTTGCAATCTCTTCAAAGAAATCATTATGAACATCAAAAAAGAATGAAAGTCTTGGAGCAAACTCATCAATCTTCATTCCACGACCAATGCAGTGATCTACATATCCAATACCATCAGCTAAAGTAAAAGCTAACTCTTGTACGGCCGTCGAGCCCGCTTCCCTTATATGATATCCACTAATACTAATTCCATTAAATTTTGGAACATGTGCACTACAAAACTCAATAACGTCGCATGCAAGTTTTACTGAAGGAGCTGGTGGACAAATCCATTCTTTCTGGGCAATAAATTCTTTAAACATGTCATTTTGAATTGTTCCGCCAATCTTATCGAGAGAGATTCCACGTCTCTTAGCTAATGCAAAATAGAAGGCCAGAGTAACTGTAGCTGAGCAGTTGATTGTCATCGAAGTTGTCACTTTATCAAGTGGAATTCCGGCAAATAAACGATCCATATCTTCTATGGTCGAAACACTGACACCTTCTCTACCCACTTCGCCAAGTGATTTTGGATGATCGGGATCGTAACCCATTAACGAAGGCATATCGAAAGCAGTTGAGAGGCCTGTTTGGCCATGCTCTAGTAGATATTTGAAGCGTTTGTTTGTATCATCGGGAGAGCCAAAACCAGAGAACTGTCTCATTGTCCATAGTCTGCCGCGATACATGCTGGGCTGCACACCTCTGGTGTAAGGATACTCTCCAGGAAAACCGAGCTTCTCCTCTGACTTAAAATCTCCAAGATCTTCTTTAGTAACAATTGCTGGCTGCTCTCTAAAGCTTATAGATTCGAAACGAGATTTTCGTTCTTTCTGAGAAGCATAAGTGCCTTTGGCCCAATTATCTTTTTCGCTTTGAGCGGTTTTATTTGGTAATGATGTCGACATAAGGAGAGTATCGTATCGTAACTATTCCTTAAGTAAAGCCCCAGCAACTACCATGCGCTGAATCTCACTTGTACCCTCGTAAATCTCAGTAATCTTTGCATCTCTCATATGTCTTTCCGCCGGATAATCTTTAACGAAACCGTATCCACCATGGATCTGCACACCTTTATTTCCGCAATCTGATGCCACCTCAGAAGCAAAAAGCTTGGCCATTGCAGCTTCTCTTATATAAGGCTTTTTTTGATCCTTTAACTTAGCAGCACCCAATGTTAAATACCTTGCAGCATCAATCCCAATTAACATATCAGCTAAATAATTCTGAATTGACTGATGTTCACAAATTGTTTTCCCAAAAGCTTTACGCTCCTTAGAGTAACTAAGAGCATCCCTTAAAGCTGACCTAGCTATACCCACAGCTTGAGCACCAATACCAATGCGACCGCCATTTAGGGTATTCATAGCAACTCTAAAACCACCTAACTCAACATCAAGTAAATTTGCCTTAGTCAGCTCAACATTTTCATAGCTGATTGAGCTTGTAGGAGATCCGCAAATTCCCAATTTGTTCTCTTTTTTACCTCTAGAAAAACCTGGAATATGCATATCATGAACGAAGGCCGTAACCCCTTTATGTCCCTTTGAGGAATCCTGCATTGCAAAAAGCACACAAGTATCGGCTACTGGGCCATTAGTAATCCAGTTTTTTGTTCCATTGACAACATACTTATCCCCAACTTTCTTTACCATACAAGTCAAGTTAGCAGCATCACTGCCCGTTCCAGGTTCAGAAAGAGCAAAACATCCCAAAGCTTTGCCAGTAGCTAGTTTTGGCAAATACGTCTTTTTTTGCTCCTCTGTACCAAATTCTAAGATCGGAGAGATACAAAGAGAATTATGAGCACTAACTATCACCGATGTTGAGGCACAAGATGCGGCCAGCTCTTCAATAATTAAACAATAAGAGATCATAGACATCTCTGAACCACCATAAGTTGATGGCACTAGAACTCCCATAAATCCTAGTTCTCCTAATTTAGGAATTAGTTCTTTTGGAAAATAGTGTTCTTGATCAATTTTTTCAGCCAAAGGCAAAACCTCTTTGCTAGAAAAACTTCTAGCAGCTTCTTGAACGAGCCTCTCTTCTTCCGAAAGTTCGAATGTAAAACCATCAACCCAAGACATTGTTTTTTCCTTAGAAAGTGAATTACTTTAAAATTTATTTGCCAAAAAACTTGGCTTTTCTTTTTTGCATAAATGCTAACATTCCTTCTTCTCGATCGGCAGTATCAAAAATCTTAAGAAATGATTCGACTTCCATTTGAAGGCCTGAAAGTAGTAAACTCTCTTGGGAACGACGCAATAATTTCTTAGCTTCTCTTACGGCAAGAGGCCCTTTGGAAGCAATTGTTTGTGCCATCTTAAGTGCTACTTCTTGAAGCTGTCCTTCAGGTGCTACTACATCGACTAAGCCAATTGATTTTGCCTCGTTTATATCAATGATCTCTCCTGTTAGAACTAAGCGTCTAGCTGTTCCAATTCCACAACGCTGAATAAGTCTTTGAGTTCCACCAAATCCAGGAATAATTCCTAAGTTAACCTCTGGTGCCCCAAACTTCGCACTCTGTGAAGCAGTAATAATATCGCAAGCTAATGCTAATTCTAACCCTCCACCCAATGCATATCCATTGACAGCAGCAATAACTGGAAATGGAGCTTTTTCTATAACGCGCATTGCTCGTTGTCCCAGCTCAATATAATCAGCAGCCGCTCTCTTACCTAATTGCTGCAACATTGGAATATCAGCTCCAGCAACAAAAGCCTTATCTCCAGCACCAGTTAGAACTGCCGCTTTCACAGAGCTTTCCTTGATGAGTTTTTCAAAGCAAAGAATAATACTTTGTAAGACATCAGCATTAAGTGCATTTAAGTTTTCCGGTCGATTAACTGCAAGTTCCGCAATGTTATTTTCTATTTTACAATTAAAAACTTCATCAGCCATAAAATTTACTCCTACTTTGAAATTTTGCTAGATACTTTTCGCACAAATAAGTTATCCTGGAGGCCACTCCATCTCTCTACCACCAAGAATATGTATATGCAGATGAGAGACTGACTGGCCACCATCTTTGCCAGTATTAATCACTAAGCGATACCCAGTTTTATCAACTCCTTCTTGTTTTGCAATCTTTGCTGCTGTCAACAAGAGCTGTCCTAATAGCTCACAATCGAGTTCTTCTGCATCAGCAACGCAAGGAATTGGCTTCTTAGGAACTACCAAGATATGAGTAGGGGCCTTTGGGTATACATCTTTGAAAGCAATTATATCTTGAGTCTCGTAAACTATCTCTGCAGGAACTTCCTTTCTTATGATTTGTGCAAAAATTGTATTTTGTTTTTCCAAGATGCCTCCTAGTTCAATGTTGGATTACTATAAATCATTAACCTTCTCTTCAATAGGGTTGACCTGTAGCAAACCTCGCTAAATCCTAGTATTTGGATTGAATCTTGCAGATACTTATTTTCTTGATAAGCAGCAGAACATATTCACAATAATTTCAGATGATTAACTTAGAATACCTTCTACAAAAGGTTCATAGTGCGTACAAATCTGAACATGCTTCGGATAGCATAAGTCCTAAATTTCCACGTACTGGTATTCTTTTAAGTGTAACTAAAACATTCGAAACACGACTTATCGAAAAAGGTATCTTGAAAATCCCAAATGAGGGTAATTTTAATCCACTTTGGTTTTTGGCAGAGACCGAACGTAATGTCTATCTATGGAGAAATAAACAATCATTAACAAATAGAGATGACTACATATTCTGGCTGGATATTAATCGACTTATCTCAAAAAGATTAAGCCAACTTGAGAATATCGATCTGCAAAATCCATTTTTGAATAATTTTGGAATAGCTGGAGCAGATCGGGTCAATGTCAACAATGAACGAGAGTACTACCTTAGATTTCAAGAGATTTATAATCAATCAGAACCTCACCTAACCGCCCTTAGCTGGATAAGCATGATTTCATTTGCTTACGGAGCTGAGGAAGAAAAAGAATTTAGTGATAAGAAATTGGTGATTCTGCCAGCTTTTTTTAAACAACATTAGTTTTAGGTAAGTTAATATTGCTTTAGCCATTCCTCATCGTTACTTTTATGACCTTTTTTATAGATCTTACCTTTCATTTTAGCTAATTTTTCTCTGTTCTTCTCTATTTTCTCAGCCCTATATTCATTCCAAACTGGACGAGACTTATAAGGAATTCTACTTATTAATCTTTTGTCACAGATTAATTCTGATTCGATATTTTTTTGCTTCAAACAATTTTTATCAGGGGCTGGCTTACTTTTCTTGTAAGATCTTATAAGTGGGCATGTCTTGGTTTGTCTTACCAACTCTTGATCAACACAAAATGCAATTTCTTTCTTAACTTTTTCAAAAAGTTCTTTTTGCTCAGTTGACAGTTTAGTCCCGTTATAACTTCCAGGAGATAGTTTTACGAAGAAACTATTTTTATCTTTCTTAACGGGAGAAGCTGCCACTTTAGGATCTTGGGCAAACAATTGAGAGGAGTTTTTATTAAAGCTATAGCTATATACAGACCAAATAATCAGACCAGCAAAAACGACTCTATAAATTACATCCTTCATATTGAGCCATTATTTATACTATAGTGTTTTTTAAAAAGTCTTTGCCGAATCACAAGATATGGCAATGGAGACTAAGTCAAATCTTGTTTCTTGTTAATCCTTCGGGTTAGCTATGATTTTTAAAAATGAAAAACACTATTTATTATCCCTTCGGGGGATAGTAACTTTCTAAAGCCTTTTCTTTTCGGCAAAGACTTTTGAAAGTTACTATAAGCACATGTGAAAGTTACTATAAGCACATGAAAAACAAAAGGCGTTCCTTATTAGGGGAACGCCTTTTGTCCGTTTATGCATCAATTAGATGCAGGCAAACTCATTATGTCCAAGCAACAAGCTGGAGAATGAATCTATCTGTATCAACATCGCTAGCATCATCTGAGCGTTGTGAATAATTGAATTGTGCTTTCAACTGATGTTTCCACCAGTAGTAGTTCACACCAAGATCCCAACCGTCAGAAATGTCCTCAAGGTCATTGTAACGGAAGGCAACTTCAACTTCATTTGCAACGATGAAGTATCCAGCTTGTGCATACCAGCCATCTTGATCGATAGCAGCATCATCATCAGAACTGAACCATTCACCTGCTACGCTCCATCCAGCATATTTCCACATTGCATCAATGTTCATTACGTCTAGATCTTCAGCAGCATCATTTTCTGATATAGCATAAGCAGCGCCAACTGTGAACCCATGGTCAGCTGAATTATCAACATCACCTTCTGAGTAAACATCCATATCACCCATTGTATAGCGAAGATTTGCTACATAAAGATGATCTGTGTTTGCGGCATCTTGTGCATCATTAAAGGCGGCAAGTCCGTATGAGAAGCCTTCCATGTTTCCACCTATGGAAAGACCTTCACTACGTCCAAAGTTAAACTCATTAGTAACAAATGAACGATCAGCAAACTGCAACTTCCAGTCACTGTTATTATATTGACGAGCAATACCTGTTTTGTATCTACCCATCTTAGCCCACATGGGATCACATGCATTCCACTTCAACCAGCCATCTGCAATCGAAGGAGAATCAACGAAATCACCCTCAACTTTGTATTCAAACTCTTTGTTAAGAGCTGAACCAGATACGCTTACACGAGCACTCTCTACTGTAAACTGAGAGTTTTCATCAGTTGCACCGTCAACATCAGTATACTCATAACGAGTAATGAACTGAGTATTGATACCAAAAGTGAATCCTGAATCTGGAAAATCTACGCGAGTACCTTTGTTATAGTACACCTTTCCAGCTGACATATCACTTCCCGAATCTGTTCCCTTAGCAACTACTCCACGTTCAACCAACAATTCATCAAGTGTTTTGGCTTGAGAAACAGCTGGAATAACTAAAAGAGCTGCTGCAAATATAATTCCTGCCTTTTGCATAAGCTTTCGCCTCCTGCTTTAACGTTAAAAACTCTATCTCGATCCTCCTTGGGAAATCTGTCCCAATGAAGAAAATATGCAATAGCTACATATGATCGCTTAGAGTCCTGATAATAAATCACATTGAGTGCTCAAGCCGTCAAGATTCAAAATGAATTGCTAACCATTTACTTGTACATCTATGCTTATTATTCAAACTACATGAAATATGATAGGAATTGAGAAATTCTAAGGACTTAGGTAAGCTATACACTCTTAATAGTGGCTTATTTTTAACTTGGCATAAGTGATTAACATTGTTTTATTAATACCATTATGGATAAAATTGAAGACTCCGTGCAGATTAGAAATACAGTAAAAAAGCTATGTGCAAGAGAGATTCCTAAATATCAATCTGAAAATTATTACGGAACTCTACCACTGCCTCTTTTTAAATCCTTTGCTTCCATAGGCTTAACTGGCCTTTCTATCAGTCAGGATTTTGCTGGTCTTGAAAGCTCCTCTGAAACAATAGCCGCTGTATTGGAAGAGGTGGCTACAATAGATTTAGGTCCTGCGATATTTCTCTCAGTTCACTTAATGGTCTCAAGAATCATTGAAAAGTTTTCTCAAGAATCCCAAAAAACAGAACTCCTACCTCAACTGGCCGAAGGTAAGCTTCTGGCTGCTTTTGGTTTAACTGAAGCATCAGCAGGCTCCGATGCTTCCGCACTTAAGACAACCGCCACCCAAAGAAACGATGGATTTATTATAAATGGATCTAAATGTTATATTACTAGTGCTGGCTGGGCTGATATTTATATTGTTTTTGCCAAATCTGGATCGGCCGAAAACTCAAAAGAGATTGCAGCATTCTTAGTGCCTGCAAAAACAAAAGGTCTAATTATTGGATCTCCTGAGAAGAAAATGGGTTGTGAGCTCTCTCCTATTGCAAATCTAACTTTCGACAATATGCATTTACCTAAAGAGGCTCTTCTTGGATCTCTTGATTCTGGATATAAAATTGCGCTCAGTGGCTTAGCAGGTGGCAGAATTAATATCGCAGCTTGTGCCAATGGCTTATCACAGGCCTCTTTGCAAATTGCATTGGACTACTTAAAAGAGAGAGAGCAATTCGGAAAACCATTAATTGAAATGCAGGGTCTTCAGTTCATGTTAGCAGATATGCAGATCAAACTTGAGACTTCTCGTCTTATTACAAAAAAAGCCGCTCAACAGATTGATTCCGCTGCCGACCAAAGCTTACAAAAGATTTTTTCTTCCATGGCTAAATGTCATGCCACTGATTGTGCAATGAACATTACAACTGAGGCAGTTCAACTTCTTGGAGGTGCCGGATACATTAAAGAGTACTTAGTTGAAAGATATATGAGAGATGCCAAGATGCTTCAAATCGTAGAGGGCACAAATCAGATTCAAAGAATGGTCATTGCCAGAGAGATGAGTAAAGCAGGATTTAAAGTTTGAAATATATATATAAGTCGAGAACTTACCTACCAAATTTCATGGCAATTATTTATGTCAGATTTTAACTTTATTTATTCTACGAATCTGACGAGAACCTATGAGGGATCATTGGGTTAGCCTTTGAAAATTGAATTGCCTTCAACGTCTTTAAAACTCTATTTTCCAATAGTGTCTGAAATGTTATTGATTCAACTGAAGTGCTGTCTGGCTTTCTCCGCACAAGTAGTTATTTATTTTATTTAAGGAATATCAAAATGCGTAAAATAATGATTTTAGCTCTTATTGCATCGACTGTATCTATTTCAAATTTTGCCTTAGCAGGCGATTGCGAACTATCGGTTACACGAATAGCTTGTCCAGGCAAAGAAGCTGAATCTTACAAGAAATGTGATGGCAAACCTAGCTGTACAGAATTAAAAGAAACTGCTTCAGCTGATGGTTGTGCAAAAGAAGCACTAAAAGCCTGTGAAAATTCTAGACTTGATATTACTAAATCAAAAGTCATAACTAGCAAATTCGATGGAACGGCAGTAGAATCCAATAAAGATTTCTGTGCAGGTGATCGTGCAGATTTTAATAAATGTAGTTAATAATATTTAGGGAGCGAAAAAGAGATCCTTTTTTGCTCCCTAAAATTAGAATGGTTTTCAGTTCATTGAGGTTATCAAATGAGGTTTATAAAAACTCGACTTGGAAGGTTATCTGTTAGAGTTAAGTTATTAATTACTACAATCGCTCTTCTTGCAATCGCAGGATTCATTTCATTCTCATTATATTCCTCTCTACTTCAAAGCTCGGTCATGTTGAGAAAGGTATCAACTGATGTAGTTAAAAATCTTTGGAGTGCTGGACAGGCTCGAGACTGGCTATTGGAAATTGGGGTCGCACGTTCAGATATTGGACAATTATTTTGGGCCAGCTATGGAGATTATGTTGCGGGGACTCCAGCCGAAGCAAGATTTATTCGTCGCATCAAAGCCAACGTTCAGACAATTGATTCAAGTTTTGTAAAATTTGCTGCGGATCGCTTCCCTAGTGGAGAAGAAAAAACTGCTTATGAAGCTGCCGTTGCAACTTGGAACGATGTAAAATCTAAAGTTGACATCCTTGTTGTTAAACTTGAAAGCGGATCTCTAAGCAGAGAAGATGCTAAAAAAGAGATCTCAGAGAATCTAAACAACTTATTATTACTAAAAGAAAAATACACGGATCTTTCAATCATATTAAAGGGAGCTGGTGTTGCTGGCTATGAAGAAGCCTCAGGAATGGCACAAACAGCGGAACATCAATCAATTGCTGATAGAAACATTGCTATTATTGGACTTGCAGTGGGTTCGCTCTTAGCACTTTTATCTATTTTTACTGTGATTGCAGTTACAAGACAGTTTTCAAAAGCACTCTTAAAACTTGATCAATCAACAAATCAGGTTAAAAATTATTCTCAAGCTGTTTCAAGTGGCGCGGACTCAGTTGCTCAAGCTTCCACGGAACAGGCCGCCTCACTTGAAGAGATTACTGCCTCTGTATTTCAAGTTTTTAGTATGTCAAAAGAAAACATCACTTCTTCAATTACTTCATGTAAATTAGCAGAAGAGTCTGCAATGAAATCTGAAGCTGGACTCAAAACAGTTAATTGCATTGCAAAATCAGTTAAGGATACCTGCGATGCTGCTTCACAAACTTCCTCTATCCTTAAAACAATAGAAGAAATTGCTTTTCAAACTAATTTACTTGCTCTTAATGCTGCTGTTGAGGCTGCTCGGGCCGGAGATGCTGGCAAAGGATTCGCTGTAGTAGCCGAAGAAGTCCGCTCTTTAGCCCAAAGAAGTAGTAATGCTGCAAAAGAAAGTGCTGAAACTATCAAGAAGTCATTAAGTGTTGCTCAGGAAGGAGCAAAAATTACCGAAGGTGCCTACTCCCAGTTTAAAGAAATCTTTGAGGGTAATACCAAAAGTGTCAATATGATGAAAGAGTTGAAAGCTGCCTCCGAAAGACAGTTAACCAATCTCGAACAAATAAAATCTTCTTTAGAGCAGCTAGACAAAGCAGTTCAAATTAATTCAGCTTCTTCCGAAGAAGCCTCTGCCACTGGTCAAGATCTATTTTCCGAGGTAAAAAATCTTGCTGAAGAAATCGCTAGAACAAACTCAATTGTATTTGGCAGTAAGTTTCAAAATATTCTCAATCAGGCTGACGAACCTTCTACAGAGGATAGACCTGAATCAAGAGTTAACTCTCCAAAAGAAAAGCATTCAAAAGGTAACGCCAGAAACTCAGACTCTCAACTCAACTTTCATTAAAATCTGAGTTTCGGATAATAAGCGTATCGAGAAAAGAAAGATGTTGGAAGTTTTGAAATAAAAATCGAGCATTAAGAATAAAAATTTAGCAGTACGGATTTCCTAACACTGGTCCATCGTACAATCTTTCATCTAAAGTACCTTTCAGAAGTCTTTGCCGAATGAAATGACGCAAAACTTCTAGAAAAGACTATATCCGCCGAAGCCCTGAGCTTGTCGAAGGGGCAAGGCGAATTCTTTTCGAGAAGGACTTTTGAAATGCACTATAAATCAGCATTAGGTTGACCGCGCTCTGCTTCATCTAGATTTTTATGATTTAGTAGATATCACCCGGTTGCGTCAATGGATTCTTAAAAGGTAAGTGCCCATTTATTCCTGAGCCAATGAATATAATACTTTGCATTAATTATAGAAGATGTGACATTATCGACTCTCCACTCTTTTTTATGGGGTTTGCTTGCGATCGAAACCTTTGGCCATCATTGCCGTTACATACGGAATAGTTTCTTTATTTCTAAGATTAATTTTATGGTGGATTTTTGGTAGAGATGCCGGGATAACCATCACACATCTTCCTGCAATTCTAGGTCTTGGAATAATTAATGATTTACTAGAGCTAGTATATCTTTTTGCTCCGCTTACTCTGTTGCTTCTTATCCTCCCACCCCGTTGGTTAAAAAAAGATTTCATGATCAGGCTAACAGGTATTGCGTTTTACCTCTTACTTTTTGGCTTTCTTTATCTTCAAGCCGTAGAGTTTTTCTTCTTTGATGAATTTGATTCTAGATTCAATCTGATTGCGGTAGATTATTTAATGTACCCAAATGAGGTATTCATAAATCTTTGGGAATCTTATCCTGTCGTATGGTTCCTATTTGGATTCTTAATCCTTACTACTGCAGTATATAAACTACTGTGGCCACCGATCAGAGAATCCATTCAAAATTATTCTTCCAACAAACGACCATGGGCACGAATCACAGCACATACAATGCTAGTTGTGATTTTGGCACTCTTTCTTTCAACAGATTCACTCTCTTATTCTTCAAATAGGGTCAAAAATGAGATTTCGGCCAATGGAATAAGTAGTTTTTTTAATGCACTATTAACAGATGAGCTAGACTACGATCTATATTATTCAACTCTGCCACGAGAAGAAGCTTTCTCAATAATGCGACAACATCTTTCTAGCTCTGGGGGCAAGTTAACTTCCGAAGATACTCTTGATATTCATAGACAATTTGAAAGCAAGCAAAATGGGCTTGGTAAACTTAATGTAATTATTCTTTCTGAAGAATCTCTTGGTGCTGGATTTATTGGTACCTATGGGGATACTCGTGGCTTAAGTCCAAATTTTGACCGCCTAGCTAAGGAGGGTCTACTTTTTAAAAATGCTTACGCCACAGGGACTCGAACAGTTCGTGGACTAGAGGCAATGTCGACATCCTTTCCCCCGATTCCAAGTGAGTCAATTGTCAAAAGACCTGGCAATGAAAATATTGCTAATTGGGGCATGGTTCTCAAACAACACGGTTATCACTCTAGCTTTATATACGGCGGCTTTGGAATGTTTGATAACATGAACCATTTCTTCGGTTCCAACGGATTTGAACTAAGTGATCGCACCGACATTAAGAATCAAACTTTTGCAAATATTTGGGGAGTTTGCGACGAAGATTTATTTAAACATGCCATAAGTTATTACGATCAAGTTGAAGCTACTGGCAAACCTTTCTTTTCAATCGTAATGACCACATCTAACCATAAACCTTACACCTTTCCTTCAGGAATTCCTGGTATCCCACCGAGTGGTGGTGGTAGAGATGCTGGTGTTAAGTATGCTGATTATGCAATCGGAAAATTTTTTGAAGAAGCACCCAAACATTCCTGGTATAAAAACAGCATAATAATAGTAATGGCCGATCACGATGCTCGAGTTTATGGGCGAGCACTGGTACCAATTGAACGGTACAGAATTCCGTTGTTATTAATTGCCCCTGGTAAAATAGCGCCCCGTGAAGAACAGGTTAGAATAAGCCAAATTGATCTTATGCCTACCGTACTTGGACTTCTCGGACTTGATTATACTGGACCATTTTACGGCAGTGACGTCTTAGTACCTGGAACACCATCAGATAGAGCTGTTCTAGTTAGCCATAATCATGATGTAGCAATATTTAATGGCAAGGAATTATCCGTACTTGGACTACAAAAGAAAAGAACAACTTATTCTTATGATCCTACAAACAATGCTCAAGTTGAAATCTCTCCTAACGAACAATCGCTAAATCTGGCAACAGCATATCTTCAGACTGCATTTGAGCTTTTTAAAGATAAAAAATACAAATAATAATGCTACATCTTAACCCTTCCCCTCAATAACAAGATACAGAGCCTGTCAGTTTTGACCTATTTTTGGGGAGTTATGCGTTCAATAATATTAATAACAGCACTTTTCTATTTTTCATCAATAAATGCTTTTGCCCAATCATCCGAAGCTAAAAATCAATTTAGCGGTTCACTTTTTAGGGCAACCAAAATCCAACTATACAGAGATTTAAAAGCGGAGGCAGCTAAGTGGTGCTTCAAGAAAGCTGGTATAAATGGAGTTGGACTTACATGCGGCGAGTTAGACTGTGTATTTTTTTCATGCACTCTAAGTTGTATCTGTAATTATTGGCCTAAAAAGATTGCCAAAATGGAGATACCTGCCTTTATCGATCCTCTCAATGGATACGAAAATTAGTAACCGAAGGTATGGTGCCTGGCGCTATGTGGCAACTCCTCGAGCTAAGAAGCGACGATAGC
>Ga0163144_10001526_pt1 | contig 54574 bp, 39 predicted proteins | sample OliLak19BULKMAT1_FD_123175 | JGI IMG/M metagenome (GOLD analysis project Ga0163144, IMG submission 123175) | Freshwater microbial mat bacterial communities from Lake Vanda, McMurdo Dry Valleys, Antarctica - Oligotrophic Lake LV.19.BULKMAT1 | ecosystem: Environmental > Aquatic > Freshwater >... | reverse complement strand
GCGGTTGCCGAATCGCGGTTGCCGAATCGCGGTTGCCGAATCGGCGTCCGGTACCAGGTACGCGGCGCCGATTCGGAGACCCCTGGACGTCAGTCCACGAATACAAGCTCGTTCGACGCGAGCACTGCTTGGCAGAGGCGAGACCAAGCGACCTCAGTGCCGCGCGCTTCGCGCGCGGACGCCGCGACGTACTCGAGCGCGTCGCGTATTTCCTCAGCCTCGGCAGCGCGGCCGTAGGCGAGCTCATACAACCGCCGCACCCGCGCTTCTGGCTCGACACCAGCCTCGACCCCGATCCGGCGGGCCAGCGCCGCAGCGCTCTCGACCGCGAGCGGCGAATTCATCAGGAACAGCGCCTGCGTCGCGACGGTCGTCGTCGGTCGCTCTTCGATGTGCACGCTCGGATCGCCGTAATCGAACACGCCGAAAAACGGATACATCGCGTTGCGGATGATCGGCAGATACAGCGACCTGCGCGGCGCACTGTAGTCCGCGCCATCGCGACTCTGGTCGTTGGTCACGTACCCACGATTGGAGGTCCCGAGCAGCGACCCGCCGAGGGCCGGATCGAGCTGACCGGCCACGGCCAGCAGCGTGTCGCGGATCACCTCGGCCTCGACACGACGACGATTCTGGCGCCACAGGAGCTCGTTGTTCGGATCGCGCTCGGCGGCCACAGCGTCTTGCCGCACGCTCTGCATCCAGGCCTCTGAGGTCAGCACCGCGCGATGCAGCGCCTTCACGGACCAGCCCTTCTCGATGAACTGCACGGCGAGCCAATCCAGGAGCTCGGGATGTGTCGGCACCGCGCCGCGGACCCCGAAGTTCGAAGGCGAACGCACGAGCCCCGCGCCGAAGTGGTGCTGCCAGACACGATTCACGAACACCCGCGCGGTCAGCGGGTTAGCCGGGTCGGTGAGCCACTCCGCGAGCGCGAGCCGGCCGGATCGATCGACCGGCAGGTCCGCCCAGGGCGCGACCTCGGCGAGCACGCTCAAGAAACCGCGCGGGACGGGGTCGCCCTCCAGCTTCAAGTGGCTGCCGCGCACGTGCACGGGGACCTCGATAGGCGCGGGTTCGTCGACGGCAGCCATCGTGTAAGCCGGCTCCGGCGGCTGCCGTTGTTCCAGCTCCGCGAGGCGCGCGTCGACTGCCCGCAAAGCGGCGCGCGTCGAGGCCGGGAAACTGGCTTCGCTCAGCGTCCCGGCCAGCATCGCGGGCGAGCGGTCCCCAGCCAAGAGGGTGAGCACACGCCCCGTATCGGAGTGGCTGCGCGCGCGCTCCGCCTCGACCTCGGTGAGCGCGCCGACCACGGCGTCGACCGCGACCGCGGCAGCCTGATGCCGCGCCGCGAGGTCGGCGAGGCTCGCTGGCGCGCCGCCGTGCACGAGGGCTCGGAAGGGCGTCGGCCCGAGGTCTTCGCCCTCGAGGACGCGCCGAACGAGGTCCGCGTGGACCTGCTCCCACGACTCCGGCCGGGTGGTCGCGAACGCGTCCCAGACCCGGAACAGACTGTCGCCACGGTCCGCGCGCCACGCGAGCTCGTCCGCGAACGCCAGCACGAGCTCGGGGGCGAGGTCCCGCGCGCGGCCCCCTTCGTGATACCCGTCGAGATCGAGCAAGGGCCACGTCGCGAGCTCCGTCGGCACCAGCACGAGGACATCGAGGTGCGGCACGGGTCCCGTACGCTCGACACGCAGGACGTTGTCGCCCGCGTGCAGCGTGATGGTCGCGACGTCGCGCCAGGCGAGGTGACCGACCTCGAAGCCGCCAGTGATTTCACCGAACGCGGCTCCATCCACCAGCTCGCCGTTCACGAGGAGCCGCAGCGGTCGGGCGTCCCCCGCGCCATATCGGGCGCGCAAGCGATAGGTCCCCGGAAACGCATCCGCGACGTCCCACTCGGCGAACTGAAGACCCGCTTCGTGAGTGTGCAGCACCGTGCGCCGCGGATCTCCCCAGCGCTCGGAATCGGCGCGCAGGTTGGTGCGCGGCGCGCGTTCGGCCTGCACAAAACGCGCCGTGTTACGCGCCCGCTGACCCGCCGCGAGGTAACGCGCGAAGTCCGCAGCGAGGCCAGCCCGCAGCGCCGCGACGCCTTGTTCGTTCAACGCAGTGCGTTCCGCGCGCGCCGCCTCATGGCTCTTTTGCCAAGCCGTCCGCGCTGCCTGTTCGGCCTCGGTCTCGAGCGCGCGCTCGCGCCAACGGCTGACGTGGTCGTAGTTCTCGAAGATCGACGTGCTGCGGAAGATCCCGGCGAGGGCGTAGTAATCACGCGTCGGGATCGGATCAAACTTGTGGTCGTGGCAGCGCGCGCAGCCGAGGGTCTGCCCCATGAACACACGCCCGACGAGGTCGACCTGTTCGTCGACGACGTCCATGCGCAGCTTCTCCTTGTCCTGCTCGGCGAGCATCTTCGGCCCGAGCGTCAGGAAACACGTCGCCGTGATGCGATCGAACTGGATCTCCCGGTCCGGCGTGGGCGGCAGCAGGTCCCCCGCCAGTTGTTCGCGCACGAACTCGTCGTAGGGCTTGTCGTCATTGAAAGCGCCGACGACGTAATCGCGATAGCGCCAGGCGTTCGCGAACGCCAGGTTCTCGTCGGAGCCGTTGGAGTCGGAGTACCGCGCGAGGTCGAGCCAATGGCGCCCCCAGCGCTCGCCGTAGTGCGGCGACGCGAGTAGCCGCTCGACCACACGCGACCACGCGTCGGGCGCGGCATCGGCCTCGAACGCGACGAGCTCCTCCGGGGTCGGCGGAAGCCCCGTGAGATCGAACGAGACGCGCCGCAAGAGCGTGCGCCGATCCGCGCGCGGCGAGGGCTCGAGGCCCGCGGCGTGCAGGCCCTTCAACACGAACAGGTCGATCGGGTGGGCGTCCCAATGCGCCGTGACTCCGGCGTCTGTAAGCGCCAGCTCTTGGGTCGTCGGAGGCTCGCTCGACGCCAAGGGACGGTAGGCCCAGAACTCGCGCCCCGCAGCGAGATCGAGCCCACGCAGTGGCGGCTCGGCCGCGCCGACCTCAGGGGCGTTCGTGCGCGGATCCGGGGCGCCGCGGCGAATCCACTCGAGCAGCACCTCGATGTCCTCGGCCGCGAGCTTCCCCGCGGGCGGCATCGCGACGAACTCATCCTCATAGCCGATCGCTACGGCCAAGAGACTCGCGGCGACATCCCCGGGGACGAGGGCCGGACCCGAAGCGCCGCCTGTGCGCCACCCCGCGGCATGCGTCAAGTCGAGCCCACCTTTGATCTTGCCCTGCGCTGGATCGTGGCACGCGAGGCAGTGCTCGACGAGCACCGGCCGCACACGCCGCTCGAAGAACTCGACGTCGGTCGCGCTCGGCGCGTCCGCCAGTATCGACGAGTCGGTCGCGCTCGGCGCGTCCGCCAGTATCGACGAGTCGGTCGCGCTCGGCGCGTCCGCCAGTATCGACGAGTCGGTCGCGCTCGGCGCGTCCGCCTGGTACGTAGGCTCGATCGCGCTCGGCGCAGCCGCGTGCAGCGCGAGCAGGGTCAGGATCCACATGGTGTCGATGTCAGCTCGAGTGAGCTCACGAGCCCCAGCCCGCGAGCGCCGGTGCGTCCTTGGCGAGAAGCGAGAGCATCCCCATCGCGGTGCCGTAGTTCTCGCTGCGGTCGAAGACCCGATCGTTCCAACCGCCGCTCTCGAGACGCGACTGGAAGAGTCGCCCGAGGTACTTCACACGCAGCTCGGCGCGCTGCTCTTCGGGCAGCAGCGAGACCGCGAGCGCCGTGTGGTAATGCGCGAAGTACACATAATAGGGCGCGACGCCGTAAGGCGGGATGTGAGTGCGGTTTTGGCGCCGGCGCACCTCGAGCTGCTGCCAGTGCTCGACAAAACACTGCACGCCGCTGGTGAGGCGCGCCTCGGAGCCGCGACCAGCAAGAAAGAGCGCGACCTCGGAAGACGTGATGCGCCCCATCGCGCCGGGTCGTCCGCTCCGCCCGTCGCCGGCCGAGTAGCCGTACGAGAACTCGTCGTCGCCATCGGCGATGCGAGTCGATTCGAGCGCAGCGAGCGCGCGCTCGACGACCGCCGCATCCACCGCAAACCCTTGCCGGCGCGCCTCGAAGAGCGCGAGCAGCGTGGGCCCAGTCATAAACGGTGAGGCCGCGTTCTCCGCGCCCTCGAAGCCGCTGCGGCGGGCGTAGTTCCAGCCGCCTCCCGGACGGATCTCGGTGGACTCGAGTGTGTCGACGAGGGACTCGATCCACGTCCCGACCGCTTCCTTCTGTGCCTCCGGGACGAGGCCCCGGGCGCGCAAATGCAGCAGGAACCAAAGTGAGTACGCGTGGCCCCAGCCGCGCACGTCGTAGGTCGCGTTGAAACCCGGGCGCATGCCCTCGGCGCCGAGCTGCTCGAGGACGAAGGCGAGCCCACGTTCGACCGCGGCGCGCGCCTCGGCGTTCTGTGCGTAACCCGGCGCCGAGCTCAGGGCCCAACCGACGATCGCGGTGCCCCCGACCCGGTACCCGAGCGGGATCGCGGACCGCTGGCTCGGGCCCGGGCTCTCGCGATAGACACCCTCGTAGGGCCACTCACGGGGCGCCGCGTCCTGCGGCGCGCCGGCCTCGAGGTTCTCCTGCAGTTGGACGAGAATCTCGACGCAGCGGGCTACGACCGCCGCCTCGTCGAGGCCCGCCGGAGGCGGCGGGGGCACGCTCGAATCCGGCGCGACCTTGATGGCCCGAGCCTCCTGGGGCGAGGGCGCCGCCGCACACGGGTTTCCGAGCGACAGCAGCGCCGGGAGCACGAGCGCGAGGGCACGGAAGGCTAGGAGCCTGCGCCACAGAATCCAACTCACATCGCGGCGCCCACGCTGCGAGTTGGCTTCTGTGGCGCAGGCTCCTAGGCAACGGCCACCGCCACTGAGGGTCGAGGCGCGGCAGAAGGTAGCTGAAGGGAGCATGTAACCAGCCTAACGCGGGGTCCCCCATCTCGGCCCATGGGGCTGGTACGGTTCTTGTTGGGCCACCCACTCCCGCGCCTCGTGCGCGTATCCCGCACCATGTCCCTCCGCGCCCGCCTCGTCCTCGTCCTCGGCAGCCTCGTCGCGCTGCTCCTTACCGCGGAGTGGGTGCTCGTGCGGGCGCTGACACGCACGCTCGACCGCGAGGTCGACGCGGTGGCGCTCACCGTGGGGTCGTCCTTGCTCGATCTCTTCGTGCTGACGGACGGAGATCCAGGGTCGGCGCGCTTCGTCGCGCCGGGCGCCTTCCTGCCGATCGTCAAACCGCGCGGCCTCACCACGCCAGGCCCAGGGACGAACGAGGACTATGCTCCGAGGAGCGCGTTGCTCCGTACGACTCGGCTCATGACCACGGGGCCCAAAGACGGCGGAGAGGGCGAGCTCACGCGGCGCTTCCCCGGCTCGACAACCGACGGCGACCTCGAAGTGACCGTCGAGCATTGGGAACTCGCAGCGCGCGAAACTGCGTCGGAAACCACGAGCGACGACGGCGACGCGCCCGAAGCGGCGCGCCCCAGGCCCGCGCGTTTCGCTCTGCGTATTGGTTCGCGCGAGGTCGCTGTTCACGGAGAGATGTCGCTGCAGAGGACTGCGCCAGCGGAGGCGCCGGCCGGAGGGTCAGCCAGAGGGTCAGCAGAGGGTGACCTGTTCGAGATCCTGCCAGCCGATACGCTTCACTCGACAGGGTGGGCGCTGGCGGCGTCCGACCTGCCCTCGGCAACGACCGCCGCGCCGCTGCGGATCCCCGTGCCGCGCCGCGGGCTCGATCGCGCGCTCGAGACGTTTTTCTCGCGCCTCTTGACGGGCTCGCTCGCGCTGTTCGTCGTGGGCCTCGGCGCGATCGCTTGGGTCGCGCACCGCGTGACTCGCCCGCTGCGCGGCCTCGCGGAGACCGCCGAACGGATCGGGCAAGGTGAGTTGGGCGCCGTCGTCGCGCTGCAAGGTGACCGCGAGGTCACCCAGACCCTCGCGGCCTTCAATCAGATGTCGGTGCGCCTCGAGGCCCTCGATCGAGAGGCCCGTCAGCTGCGCGATCGCGAGCACTTGAGCGAGCTCGGCGACGTCGCGCGCGGCCTCGCGCATGCGCTGCGCAACCCGCTCCACACATTGGGGCTCGCGGTCGATGCCCTCGCCGCCGAACGGCACTCGGACGCGGGGCTCGCAGCCAGCGAAACGGAATCGAACCCGACGGCGCTCGCGGCGCGCACGCAGCTGCAGCGCATCGACAGCGCGCTGGAGGGTTTCTTGACCCTCGCGAGCGCCGGCGGAGTGCGCGAGGTGGCGCAGCTCGACGACATCGCACGCGACGTAGCCCTCGAGCTGGCCCAATCCCCCGAGCCGGTGACGGTGCGAGTCCTCGCCGAATCCGGCGCGGTGCCGATCCTGTGTGTGCCGGCCGAGCTGCGCGCCGTGGTGCACGCCCTCGTCGTCAACGCGGCCGAGGCGGCGCCGAGCGAACCCGTGGTCGTGCGCGTCGAGCCGATCCAGGACGGCGCCCGCGCGCGCCTCGAGGTGCTCGACCGCGGTCCGGGCCTCGCTCCGGACGTGCGCGCGCGCCTCTTCACGCCGCACGTGACGACCAAACCCCACGGCACAGGAATGGGCCTGTACCTCGCCGAGCGCATCGCGCGTACGCGGTACCGGGGTGGCCTCGCGCTGCTCGATCGCCCCGGCGGCGGCGTGCGCGCCGTGCTCGAGTTGGCGCTCGAAGGTGGCCCGAATGGCAGCCCGACTGGCCACCCGACTGGCCGCCCGACTGGCCGCCCGACTGGCCACTCGACTGACGCGAGCAACGAACCGTCACAGGGGCCCCGCGCGGGAGACTCGCAATGAACGCGCGACTCCTGCTCGTCGAGGACGAACGCGCGCAACGCGAGCTCGTCGCCGCGCTCCTGCGTGGCGCAGGTTACGCAGTCACGGACGTGAGCTCCGCAGAGGAGGCCATTCGCCGCCTCGAGCGCGAGGATTTCGAGCTCGTGCTGTCCGATTGGCGGCTGCCAGTGATGGACGGCGAGCAGCTGTACCGCGAGGTGCGGCAGCGTTTCCCGAGGCTCGGCTTCGTGTTGATCACGGCCTACGGGACGATCGCGCGCGCGGTCGCGGCCGTGCGCGCCGGGGCCGACGATTACCTCGCCAAGCCGTTCGAGCGCGACGAGCTCCTGCTGTCGGTCGAGCGCACACTGCGCGCGCGGCGCCTGCTCGACGAGAATCGCCGCCTCGAGGCGGCGCTGGTCGAGGCGCGCGGCGAGCGCGAGCGACTCGTCGACCTCGTCGGGCGCAGCGCGGCGATCCAGCGTGTATTCCGCCATGTCACGCGCGTCGCCGACAGCTCGGCCACGGTGCTCGTGACGGGCGAGAGCGGCACAGGCAAAGAGCTCGTCGCGCGCGCGGTGCACACCCTCTCGTTGCGCGCCGCGCGGCCCTTCGTGGCCGTCAATTGCGCGGCGATCCCCGAGGGCCTCGCCGAGAGCGAGCTCTTCGGTTCGGAGCGCGGCGCTTATTCGGGCGCGGACCGTCGCCGTCCGGGACGCTTCGAGGCCGCGGAGGGTGGCACGTTGTTCCTCGACGAGGTCGGTGAGCTGCCGGCCGCTGTGCAACCGAAGCTGCTGCGTGTCCTGCAAGAGAAGTGCATCGTGCCGGTCGGCGGCGACACCGAGCGCGCCGTCGATGTGCGCATCGTCGCGGCGACGAACCGCGACCTGCTCGCGGACGTCGCCCGGGGGCGCTTCCGCGAGGACCTCTATTACCGGCTCTGTGTGATCCCCGTGCACATGCCCGCGTTGCGTGAACGACGGGAGGATGTGCCGCTGTTGCTCGAGCATTTCCTGGCGGCCGCGTGCAAGCGACTCGGTCGCCCGCGGCCGCGCTTCACGAGCGCGCTCACCCGGCGCATCCTCGACCACGCGTGGCCCGGCAACGTGCGTGAGCTGTCGAACCTCGTCGAGCGCTTGGTGCTGCTCGCGACCGACGCGCCGCTCGACCTCGATGATCTCCCCAAGGACTTCGGGCCCGAGGGCACGCGCGGGCACAGCGGGGCCTTTCGCTTGGACCCGGGCGGCATCGACTGGGAAGCCCACGAACGCGACGCGCTCGAGCAGGCGCTCGAGCTCACCCGCGGCAATCGAGCCCAGGCAGCGAAGCTCCTCGGCATGAACTACAAGGCGCTGCTCTACCGGATCGAGAAACACGGTGTGCGGCCATGGCCCGCAGGCCTCGGCGCCAGCTCGAATGGGCCAAATGAAGGTCCAGCCGGATCTCCTGAAACCGGGACCATATTCCCTTGATGGAGAGGCGCCTCAATGGGGAGGCGCTCGCCGGGGATGTCGAAGAAGATGCCCCGACGGGCCGTGATTCCGTATTCTGTCTCGGAACAGGCCTCACTCACCGTGGATATGAAGCTCGATGCACCTCCCCGCGAGGACCACGCGGAGCCGCTTCCGGCGGCGCGGCTGAATCCGCCCGGGATCACCGAGATCGGGCCGTATCGGCTTCGTTTCGCGGTGACCCGCGGTGACCTGTACGCGGTCCAGCGCCTGCGATACACCGTCTTCAACGAGGAGCTCGGTGAAGGCCTCGCAGAGTCGCACGTGACGGGCCGCGACGAGGACGCCTTCGACGCCGTGTGCCAACACATCCTGGTCGAGGAGATCGCAGGCGGCGGCGTCGTCGGGACGTACCGCCTGCAGTTGGCCGAGCTCGCGGCAGAACGCTCGGCGGACCGCCGTACGGGCGCCGGCCTCTACTCGGCGGAAGAGTTCGACTTCGCCGGGGTCCCGCGCGAGGCCCTCGAGCGCGGAGTGGAGCTCGGGCGCGCATGTGTGCACGGAAAGCACCGCCACCGGCGCGCGCTCTACCTCTTGTGGCACGGGCTGATCCACTTCTGTCTGCACCACGGGAAACGCGCGTTCTTCGGGTGTAGCTCGCTGACGAGCGAGGATCCGGCCGAGGGCCTGCGTTTCCAACAGTTCTTGCAGGACGGCGGCTTCATGCACCCGGAGTACCTGGTGGTGCCGCGCCCGTCGTTCCGCTGCGATGCCGATCCGGCCGCGATCGTGCGCGCGGCGGCCATGCCGGTGCCCAAGGTGCCCAAGCTCTTCGGGACCTACCTGCGCGTCGGCGCGAAGATCCTCGGCCCGCCGGCCCTGGACCGCGAGTTCCGCACGATCGACTTCCTGACGTGGGTCGACCTGGACCGGAGCCACACCGACGCGTACGGGCACCCGAACGCGCGGCTTTGAGCCTCCCCGTCCGCGGTCCCATCGCCCCCCGTAGTCCTGGTCGTCATCCGCATTTGGGGCGTCAATCGGAACGGGCGCTTGCCCTCACGCGGCTGACCGCGCTGGCCGCGATGACGGTGCCGCTCTTCGCCGTCTACGGGCTCACACGCCCGCTGGGCTGGGCCTCGCCCCGCGTGGGCGCGCGACACCATCGGCTGTTCATCGTGAGCTGGGCGAGAGCCGCGCTCTGGTTGATGGGCGTGCGGGTGCGTGTCGAGGGCGAGCGGCCCGAGGCGCCGTTTTTCCTCGTCGGGAACCACCTGTCCTACCTCGACATCCCGGTCCTGCTCGCGATCGTCGACGCCAGGTTCCTCGCGAAGTCCGAGGTGGCGAGTTGGCCGGTCCTCGGGTTTCTGGCGCGCACAACTGGAACGCTCTTCATCGATCGAAATCGCAAAAAAGACCTGACGCGGGCGAACGAACAAGTGCGGCGCGTGATCGCAGGCGGCGCGGGGGTCGTCGTGTTCCCGGAGGCGACGAGCACGAAGGGTGTAGAGGTGCTGCCTTTCAAGCCCTCCGTGTTCCAGGTCCCTACGGATTTGGCGATTCCCGTGTCCTGCGCGGCCTTGTCGTACGCACCTGGAGGTGGAACTCACCCCACCTGGCAGACGGTCTGCTGGTGGGGCGATGCGCCCTTCGGCTCACATTTCCTAGAGTTCTTGAAGCGACCGCGCACCGAAGCCACCGTAACCTTCGGCGCGCGCATTCCACCCGCTCTCGACCGTAAGGAGCTGGCGGCGGCCGCGCACGGAGCCCTCCGCGCGGTCTTCCGCCCGTCTTGCCCACCCGAGCACCGGGACACCCCCTACACCGCCGTATGAGTTCGACGATCCAGGTCCTCCTGCGAGAGAACGTGGAGGTCCTCCGCCAAGGTCTCAGGCTGCTCGAGCGTATCGACGACGAGCAGTTCCGGACCGGCGTGCCCGACATGAAACTGTCGGGCCCGGGACCGCACTTCCGACACGTCGTCGACTTCTATCGCCGACTGTTCGAAGGTCTCGGCCAGGAGGGTGATTCGAACGCGGTCGACTACGACCGCCGCGACCGCGATCCCTCGATCGAGGCAGAGCGCGCCGTGTGCAAGGCCGTGATGCAAGAGCTGGTGGCGCGCCTCGAGACCATCGAGCGGGTCGACCGTCCGCTCGACGTACGTTGCGACCAGTTGCCGAGCGCGCGCTCGACCCTAGGGCGCGAGCTGCAGGGTCTCGTGAGCCACACGGTGCACCACTACGCGCTGATCGCGATCGCGGTACGGGTACAAGGAGTCGACCCGGGACCCGAGTTCGGAGTCGCGCCGTCGACCCTCGCCTATTGGCGCGAGCGCGTCTCCTGAGACGACCGACGACCTGGCTGCGCGCCGCGCCATGTGCACGCTGACTTGGGTCCATTCGGACGAGGGTTACACACTCTGGTTCAACCGCGACGAGCTCCTAGCCCGCGGGCCTGAGCTGCCACCCGCGGTGGCGGAGACGCCGCACGGCCGTTACATCGCGCCCGCGGACAGCGATCAAGGCGGCACGTGGATCGCCGCGAATGACCACGGCGTGACTCTCGCCTTGCTCAACGGGTATCGCGAGAGCCGCGGCCCAGAGCGCGCGAGCTATACGAGCCGCGGGCGCCTCGTGCGCGAGCTCGCGCAGGTCGCGACGCGTCAGGAGTTCTGGCGCCGCCTCTCGCCCGCGGCGCTGGTCCCTTACCGACCGTTGGTGTTGGTGCTCGTCCTGCCCTCGCCGCCAGCGCTCATCGCGCGGTGGGACGGGCTCGACCTCGTGTTCCATCACGACGCCGACCGAGAGCTGCCGATCACCTCGTCGAGCTTTCGGCAGGACGAGGTGCAAGCCGCGCGCCGGGCGCTCTACCAGACGCTGGTCGAGGGCGCGGGCGGCCGCGACGTCGCGCGCCTCACGGCGTTCCAGGCGCACGTCGGCCCCCATGGCCCGGACGCGTTCTCACCCTCCATGCGCCGCGACGATGCGGCGACCCGCAGCCAGTGCCGCATCGTGACCGATCGACGCGAGGTGCAGTTCGTGCACACCCCAGGGCCGCCCCACGAGACGGCGCCACGTTCCCCGGTCAGGCTCGCTCGACGACGCGCCACGTGAAGCTCCGCCGCTCCTTGCAACTCGGCGCCTGGGCCCTCTATGGCGGCGCGCTCGTCGCCTCCTGGTTCGTCATGGAGCGGCGCCCGGACCGCGCGCCGGATGACTACCAGCGGGTCGAGCGCTGGACGTCCGAAGCCGACGGGGGGCCACGCAGCGTCTCGGTCGCGTTCACGGATCGTGGCCCGCGCGAGGCGCCGGTCGTGTTGCTCCTCCACGGCAGCCCCGGAGCCCACACGGACCTGCTCCGCGCCACCGCGGCGCTCGAGGATCGGTTTCGCTGCATCGCGCCCGACCTCCCGGGCTTCGGCGCCTCGACCGCCTGGCTCGACGACTACTCGATCGAGACCCACGCGGTTCAAACTCTCGAGCTGCTCGATCGACTCGGCATCGAGGCCGTGCATGTCATCGGTTACAGCATGGGCAGCGGCGTCGGGCTCGAGATGTACGGTCGCGCGCCACGGCGGGTCCGCTCGCTCGTCATGTTCGCCGCGATCGGCGTGATCGAGCTCGAGCTCTTCGGTGATGCGACGCTGAACCATGGCCTGCATCAGCTCCAGCTCCAGTTGTTGCGGGCGCTGCGCTGGGGCGTCCCGCACTTCGGCGCGCTCGATGACTTCCCGCTCAACGTGCGCTACGCGCGCAATTTCGCCGATACGGATCAAACACGGCTGCGTGGGCTCCTCGAGGCCTTCGAGCCGCCGATGCTGGTGCTGCACGGCGCCGAGGACTTCCTCGTCCCGCAGGAGGCCGCCGTCGAACACGCGCGGATCGTGCCGCAGGCCGAGCTCCGCGTTCTGATTCGAGCCGATGTGCCGGAGCTCGCGCCGAGCGTGCGGCTCGGGCCGAGCCACTTCCTCCCGTTCCGCTTCCCCGAGCTGATCGGCGGCATCCTCGGCGAATTCCTCGATCGCGCCGAGGCCGGCACCGCCGCGCGGCGACGCGACGCGAGCGAGTCGCGTTTGGCTGCCGCCGCGGCGCCGTTCGACGCCCATGACGTGCCGGCTTTCCAGGGCCCCGCGCTGCTCGCGATCGTCCTGCTGTTGGCCGTCGGGACCCTCGTCTCCGAGGACCTCGCCTGCATCGCTGCCGGGCTCCTCGTCGCCGATGGTCGACTCGGGTTCCTCGCGGCAGCCGGCGCATGTTTCCTCGGTATCTTCGTCGGCGACATGCTGCTCTTCCTCGCGGGCCGGTTCTTCGGTCGCGCCGCGTTGCAACGGCGACCCCTGCGCTGGTTCGTAGGGGAAGGGGCCGTCACACGCGCGAGTCGCTGGTTCAGCGAGCGAGGCGCCGCGATGATCTTTATCTCACGGCTGACGCCGGGCCTGCGTCTGCCGACGTACGTCGCAGCAGGCATCCTGCGCACACCGATCCTGAAGTTCGCGCTGCTGTTCGCGATCGCGGGCGCGCTCTGGGTCCCGGCCCTCGTCGGCATCGCGTCCATCGCCGGGCGCGAGGCCGCGGGGGCCCTCGGCGGCCTCGGTTGGTCGAAGCTACCGTGGCTCATCGGCTTGGTGCTGCTGCTGCGCGAGCTGTTCGCGACCGTGCCGCTGCTCTTCACCCACCGCGGCCGGCGCATCTTGCGCGGGCGCTGGCTGCGCCGCATGCGTTGGGAGTTCTGGCCGACCTGGCTCGCGTACATCCCGGTGTTCGCCTACATCGGCTGGCTCGGCCTGCGGCATCGAGGCCTCGGGAAGGTCACCGCCGCGAATCCGGCCATCCCCGGAGGCGGCATCGTGGGCGAGTCGAAGGCGGGGATCTTGCGCGGCCTCGGCGCCGCCCCGGAGGTGCCGCCGTGGCTGCTGCTCGAGGCTGACATGGAGTCGGAGGCACGCGCGCAGCGCGCGCTCGCGTTCGTCGAGCGCGCAGGCCTCGAGTTTCCCGTCATCGTGAAGCCGGACGCCGGCCAGCGGGGCTCCGGCGTCCGCGCCGCCGCGGATCGCGAGGCCCTCGCCGCCACCGTCCGGCACGGCGGGCATGCCATGCTGGTGCAGGCTCGGCTCGAAGGGCCGGAGTTCGGCGTGTTCTACATCCGCCACCCGGAGGCCCCGGTCGGGCACATCTTCGCGATCACCGTCAAGGTCCTACCGACGGTGACCGGCGATGGCGTGCGGACGCTCGAAGAGCTCGTGCTCGACGATCCGCGCGCGTGCGCGTTGCACACCGTGTACGGCCGCGAGAACGAAGCGCGCTTCGATCTCATCGTGCCCAAGGGCGAGGTGATCGAGCTCGTGCAAGTCGGCACCCACGCGCGCGGGGCGATGTTCCTCGACGGCCGGCACCTCATCACACCCGCATTGACCGCGACCATGGAGCAACTGTCGCGGCGTTACGAGGGTTTCTACTTCGGGCGTTACGACGTGCGCGTTCCGAGCGCGGAGCACCTCCAGCGAGGCGAGAACCTGCGGGTCATCGAGCTGAATGGGGTGACGTCCGAGGCGACCAACATCTATGACCCCGGCATCGGGATCATCGAGGCTTACCGCACACTGTTCGCCCAATGGCGCGAGGCCTACGCCATCGGAGCGTATCACGCGGCGCGGGGCGCGCCGACGATTGGGATCGTTGGAGTCCTCGGCGAATGGCGGCGTTACCGTCGCGCGCAGCGCGGGCACCGTACGAATGCGCAGTGAGGGCTGAGGTGGTTCGCGTTGGGGGGTGGTTGCCGAATCGTCGTACGGTACCAGGTACGCGGCGCCGATTCGCGCGGGGTCCCGGGCGAATCGGCGCCGCGTACCTGGTACCGTACGACGATTCGGCAACCCTCGTTCGAGTTCGGAGGTGCGACACCGAGTGGAAAGGCGCTATCCTCGCAGCGTGTCCTCGTTCTCCGTCGCGACCGCTACAGCTAGCACGCGTTTTCTGTGTGCCGCCCTCGCAACGCTCGGTGTCTTCGCGCTCGGTTGTCAGAACACGCACAACGTCGCACGCGCGCCCTCCCCATACAACGTCGACGCGAACGACCTCGGCCTCGAGGGTTACGACCCGGTCACCTACTTCCCCGAGGGTGGCGGTGTGCCGCGCTTCGGGAGCTCGGATGTGACCGCGCGCTACCAGAGCGTGACCTACCGCTTCGTCGGTGACGCCAACCGCAGACGCTTCGTCGGCAACCCGGAACGCTACGTGCCCCACTACGGCGGCTGGTGCGCCTTCGGCATGTCCGAGGGCAAGCAGCGCGGCGTCGCGCCCAAGTCATTCCTGATCGACGGTGGGCAGCTGCTCCTCTTCTTCGACGGCACGTTCCTCGACGGGCGCTCGAAGTGGCTCCAGCGCGACGCCGCGGTGCTGCGCCAGCGCGCCGACCGCGCGTGGTCGACGTTCCGGTCGCGCTGATTGGGTCGAGACCAGAGGTACCGAACCCGACCCAAAAAACAGGCGAGAGTCGCCCGCGAAGCGGGCGACTCTCGCCTGTTTTTTGGGTCGGGTTCGGTACCTCTGGTCTCGACCCAATCAGCTCTTCACTTCGAAGTCCGCGTCGACGGGCTCGTCCGAGTCCGAGTCCGCGCCAGCGTCGCCGCCCTGGGCACCCTGTGCCCCCGCGGGCTGCTGCCCCTCCTGCTGGGCCTTGTACACGACCTCGCCGAGCTTCTGCGCCTTCTTGGCAAACGCATCCCGCGCCTTCTCGAGCTCGGCCTTGTCCGAGCTCTCGGCCACGACCCGCTCGAGGTCCGCCGCGGCGTCCTCGATCGATTTCTTGTCGTCATCCGACAACTTGTCGCCGTGCTCTTCGAGCTGCTTGCGGGTGGCGTGCACCAGCTGCTCGCACTCGTTGCGCAGATCGACGACCGCGCGCCGCTCCTTGTCCTCGGTGGCGTGCTCCTCGGCGTCGCGCTTCATGCGCTCGACCTCGGAGTCCGTGAGGCCAGACGAGGACTCGATGCGCACCGACTGGACCTTGCCCGTGGCCTTGTCGAAGGCCTTGACGTTCAAGATGCCGTTGGCGTCGATGTCGAACGTGACCTCGATCTGCGGCATGCCACGGGGCGCGCCGGCGATCCCATCGAGGGCGAAATTCGACAGCAAGCGGTTGTCCTTCGTGAACTCGCGCTCGCCCTGGTAGACCTTGATGTCGACCTGGGGCTGGTTGTCCGCGGCCGTCGAGAAGACCTGGCTCTTCGAGGTCGGGATCGTCGTGTTGCGCTCGACGAGCTTCGTCATCACGCCGCCGAGGGTCTCGATGCCGAGGCTCAAGGGCGTCACATCGAGCAGCTGCACACCGGACACCTCGCCGCCGAGGACGCCACCCTGGATAGCCGCGCCGAGGGCGACGACCTCGTCCGGGTTCACGCTCTTGTTCGGCTCCTTGCCGAAGAACTCTTTGACCTTGGCTTGCACCATCGGGATGCGGGTCGAGCCGCCGACGAGCAGGATCTCGTCGATGTCCTTGGTCTTGAGGCCCGCGTCGTCCAACGCCTTGCGGCACGGCTCGATCGAGCGGCGCACGAGGTCCCCGATGAGGCTCTCGAAAGTCGCGCGGGTCACCTTGTGCTGCAAGTGCTTCGGACCGCTGGCATCCGCCGTGATGAACGGCAGGTTGATCTCGGTCGAGGTCCCCGACGAGAGCTCGATCTTGGCCTTCTCGCAGGCCTCTTTGAGGCGCTGGAGCGCCATCGGGTCCTTGCGGACGTCGACGCCGGTGGACTTCTTGAAGTCGTCGGCGACGTGGCGGATCAGGATGTCGTCGAAGTCGTCGCCGCCGAGCTGCGTGTCGCCGTTCGTCGCGAGCACTTCGAAGACGCCGTCACCGATGTCGAGGATCGACACGTCGAACGTGCCGCCGCCGAGGTCGTACACGGCGATCTTGCCCTCTTTTTTCTTGTCGAGGCCGAAGGCCAGGGTGGCCGCGGTCGGCTCATTGATGATGCGCTCGACCGTCAGGCCCGCGATCGTGCCCGCGTCCTTGGTCGCCTGGCGCTGGGAGTCGTTGAAGTACGCCGGCACCGTGATCACGGCCCGATCGACCTTCTCGCCGAGGTAGTTCTCGGCCGCCTCGCGCAAGCTCTGCAGGATGATCGCGCTGATCTCCGGCGGGCTGAAGCTCTTGCCGTCGATGTCGACCTTGACGAGGTCCTCGGGACCGCCAGTCAGCTTGTAGGCGACGTGTTTCTCGGCCTCGCGCACCTCCGCGTGGCGACGCCCCATGAAGCGCTTGATCGAGGCGACCGTGCGCGTCGGGTTCGTGACCGCTTGACGCTTCGCGGGCGCGCCGACGAGGCGACTCGCGTCGTCCTTGAAGCCGACGACCGAGGGCGTGGTGCGGGCCCCCTCGAGGTTCGTGATGACGATCGGCTCGCCACCTTCCATCACGGCCACGACCGAGTTGGTCGTGCCGAGGTCGATGCCGATGATCTTGCTTTTCTTCATGGGGTGTCCTCCGGGCGCCCTGCGCGCGGTCTGATTTAGAACAAAGGCCGTGCCAACCGCCCGCGAAGCGGCGTGTTGGCGCCTGGCCCCCCCGATGCGCGCCCTGGGGCGCGCATCGGGGGGGCCAGCAAGAAACAACAGCTGCCAGGATGACAGCCCATCCGAGGGCCCATGCAGCGTCGCTGCCACGGTGACAGGGGCCGACAGAGCCCCCGCCGCCGCGTCAGATCGACCAGGTTGCGTCCACCGGCCGCATGGGGCGATTGAGCCACTTCGGTCGGCGTGTGCCATCCGGCCCTGGGGCCGGATGGGTCAGCGCCTTCCAGCGCTGGTAGTGCTCGGCCGACTTGTCTGTGTCGACGACGACGTCACCGAAACGATCGCCCGGCGCCGCCGGACTCACGGTCACTTTCTGGTGCCAGCACTGCATGCCGCTGACCGGATCGGGCTGCACAGGGAACGTCAGGTTCTGGTGCACACCGACCTCCTTCCACCACACCCGCTGGGTGTCCGGGTCCATGCTCTCGAAGCTGCCGGCGCCTTCTTTCACGCGGATCGTCAAGACGGGTCCCTGCCACGTCAGGTCGACGAGCGAGCTCGCGAGCTGCGCGCCACCGACGGTGCGGAACATGCGCCAGCGGCCCACGTGGTGCGAGCACGCGACGACGCCGGGGTGGATCCCCTCGGTGACCCACACCCGCGCGATGAAGTGCCCGATGCCCGTCGCGACGCGCACGAGGCCCGCGTTCTCGAGGCCGAGCAACGCCGCGTCCTCGGGATGCACCCACAAGGGGTTCGTGTGACTGATCTCGTTCAGCCACTTGGAGTTGGCCGAGCGTGTGTGGATCAAGGTCGGCAGACGGAAGGTCGGCAACAGGCACCGCTCGCCGCGCGTGAGGTCGAGCGCGCGCCAGTGCACTTGGCTCTCGATGTAATTCGGCAGCGCCTGTTCCGCCCAGCCCCATTGTTCGAGGGTGGGCGAATAGAACTCGAGCTTGCCGGTCGGCGTCGAGAAGCCCGCGCGCCGCGAGCCGTCCTCGAGCACCGCGCCGCCCTTGTCGACCTCTTTTTCGTAGCGCTGTTGCCCGCCGTACGGCACCTCGAAAGCGCCGTACTTGCGCAGGTACCCGAGCGGCTCGAGGCCCTCGCGCGCCGCCGCCGCCGGCAGTCCCGGCACGTTGCCCGCGATATCGCCGAAGTACTCGTCCATGCTCACCGGCTGACCCGGCCGCGCCTTGGACTCGTACCAACGCCGGATCCCGAGCGCGCCGTCGGGGTCGATCTTCCAGGTCAACGCGACCCAGAACTCCGCCTCTTCCCAGACCTCACCCGGGTTCGTCGCGCGTGTGTCCCCGGCGTCCTCGCCCTTCTTGCGCGCGTACTCGCGCAGCACCGGCTGCCGGAATCCGATCCACGAGCCCGCGTGGGTCTCTTGGCTCATGACGTCGTGGCGCTCGGGCCCGAGGCCCATCGGCAGCACCCAATCCGCCCATTGCGCGGTCTCGGACCACGTCGGCGTCAGCGCGACGTGCACGCCGATGCGCTCGGGCTCCTCGAGCATGCGGATCCACGACGCGCCGTCGGGGTTCGTCCAGACGGGGTTGTAGACGCGCGTGAAATAGACGTCGAGATTCTTCTTCTGGTCCCACAGGAGGTGCGGGAGCAGCATCGAGAGCTCGTAGTGCGTGAGCGGCCACTCCTTCGGGAAGAGCAGCTCGTTCCAGTGCCCTGGCCCGCCCGGCATCTCGCTCGGCTTCGGCGCGGCCTTGTCCCAACCATGTGGGTTCCAGCCGCCGGGAGTGCCGATGCTGCCGGTGAGCACATGCAAGAAGAGCAGCGAACGCGCGACCTGCCAACCGCCGAGGTTACCGCTGGCCGCGTTGCGCCACAGGTGGCTCGTGAACTTGCCCTCGGCACGGATGAGCTCGTCGGTGAGCGTCGCGACGACCTCGCGCGAGATCTTGCACTCTTCGGCGGCGCCGTCCGCCGTGAAGCGCTCGTACTCCTCGGCGAGGCGCTCGAGGAAGCGCTCGAACGTGCCCGATCCGCCCTCGTCGCGGGCGGCGAGGTACTCGCGCCAATTCACCCAACGCCGCATGAATTCGCGGTTGATCGCGGGCACGCCGTTCGGCCCTGTTTCGCCGCGCGCGTCGCGTCGCAAGAGCTCGCGCGCGATCGCGAGGAGCAAGTACGCCTCGCTGCCGGGCCAGGTCGAAATCCAGTGGTCCGCGTGGCTCGCCGAGTTCGAGAGGCGCGTGTCGACGACGGCGAGGCGCATGCCGCGCTCTTTCGCGGACATGATGCGTTGCGCGTGCGGGTTGAAGTAGTGCCCTGTCTCGAGGTGCGCCGAGAGCAAGAGCGCGAAACGCGCCTCGCTGTAATCCGGCGACGGACGGTCCGACCCGCACCAGAACGCGTAACCCGTGCGCGCCGAGGCGCTGCAGACGTTGGTGTGCGTGTTGAGCCCGTCGATGCCCCACGCCGACATCAGGCGCTGGACGAAGTGATCCTCGCCCGGACGTCCGACGTGGTACATGACCTCCTCGCGCCGCTCCTCGACGATCGCGGCGCGGACACGCGCGCCGATTGCGGCCAGCGCCTCGTCCCAGGTCGTGCGCTCGAAGTGGCCTTCACCGCGCTTGCCGACGCGCTTCAACGGGTACAGGATGCGCTCGGTGTCCTGCACCTGATTCAGGGTCGCTGGCCCTTTGGCGCACGTGCGGCCGCGGCTGCCGGGGTGCACGGGGTTGCCCTCGAACTTGTCGATCTGGCCCGTCGCCTTGTCGACGTAAGCGAGCAGCCCGCAAGCCGATTCGCAGTTGAAGCAGATCGTCGGAATACAGCTGTATTCCTTCATGCGCTTCTCGGGCCACGCCTTGGGGTCGAGCTCGCGCCAGTCGTCCCAACGCTCGGGCGGCGGGGCGACGGACAGCTCCCAGGGGCTTTGCCGCGGGGACTCCGGTTTGACTTCGCTGCCGTGTGTCATGGCGTCGACTCAGGAAATGCGCAGCGCTTGGCCGGCGCGGACAAAGGCGTGTTCGTACAGCCCGAGGCCGACGAGCGCGAACATCGCGCCTGCGCCGACCGCGGCCGGCGGGGCGAAGGGCGCGGCGAGAACGATGCCTGCCACGACCGCGAGGAGGCTCGCGACGTAGAGCCGTCGGAAGGGTCCTTTCGTGAGCAGCGCGTGGGCCTCGTGGAACTCTTCCTCGCGCCCCTCGGGCGAGCGTGTGCCTGACGTGAGGGTCAGGATCAGGTGCAAGCCGAGCATGAAGGTGAGCGCTTCGCGCGCCGCGCTGACACCATCGGCAGTCAACTGGAAGAGGCCTGGCGCGAGCAACAACATCGCCGCGCCCGCGGCCGTCGCCTGCGCGACGAGGTGCGTGAAGAGCCCGCGCTCGAGCCACAGAACCCGGCCCTTGGCTTGCGCGAAGAGGAACGCCGTGTACCCCGCGGTCATCGCGCCCGAGACGGCCGCGACGAAGCCGAGGGCAGCCCAGAGACCGCCGTCCATAGGCGCGTCGCGGAAGACGGTCGCCGAGTAGCCCGCGAGGATGGCGCCGTGGACGCCGATCACCACCGAGCCCTTCGCGAGCCAGCTGGTCCAGTTCGGCCGCAGGAGGATCTTGATGAAGCGCTCGGGCCGCTTGAGGTCCCAGATGAGCAGCGCCCCCGTCACAGCGAGCCAGAAGAGGGCCACGATCGCGAGCAAGCCGACGTCCAAGGCCGCCGCGCCGCCGCGCGCGAGCACCCAGAAACCCGCGATCGCCGCGCCAGCCGAGAGCGACTTCGTCAACAGGTACGCCGAGACCCTCCAGCCCCAGAGCGGCGCGTGCTCGACGTCGTACACCGTCCGCGCGAGCGTCGGCTCGGCGGCCGCGCGGAACACGTCGCCCGCGTACTGCTCGCCGTGGGCCTGGTTCGACCAGAGGTAGCCGCCTGCAGCCTGGGTTTTGATCGGCGTCGTGCCGGCCTCGCTCGCGCCGCGGTACCAGACGTTCGGGCGTGTGCCCGCCTCGGTCTTGCGGGCCGTCAAGGTGCCGCTCGCCTTGAGCTGGCTCACGCGGCTGTTCGGGTCGTCGAAGTCGCCGGGGATGATCGCCTCGGTCGGGCAGACGATCGCGCACGCCGGCGCGAGGCCTTGTTCCGTGCGGTGAGCGCAAAAGTGACACTTCTGCGCGGTCCCCGTGCCCTCGTTGATGTACAGCGCGTCGTAGGGACAGCCCTGCATACAGGCCTTGCACCCGATGCACTGCGCCGGGTCGACGTCGACGATGCCGTCCTGGCGCTTCTCGAGCGCGGACACCGGACAGATCGTGACGCAGGGCGCGTCGCTGCACTGGTTGCAGCGCAGCACCGTGAACGAGCGCTTGACCGTCGGGAAAGCCCCCTCCTCGGTGTACTTGACCCAGGTCCGGAACGAGCCCAGCGGGACGTCGTTCTCTGATTTGCACGCGACGGTGCAGGCGTGGCAGCCGATGCACCGAGTCTGGTCGAGGACGAAGCCGAGTTGCACGTGGTGATGCGGAGCGGGGAGGAGGAGCGCGCCGAGAGGAGGAGCGCGAGAACGCAGGCCAACATAGGCTAACGCGTCGAGCGCCAAAGAGGTCCCACTGGAGGGCTCAAAGAAGTTCTCAGAGGAGCGCTCAAAGGTCGTACTCCTTGATCTTCCTATACAGAGTGCGTTCGCCGATCCCGAGGGCCTCGGCGGTGCGCTTGCGGTTGCCCTCGAAGTGCTCGAGGTTGACGCGAATCATGTCGCGCTCGACATCCGCGATCGCGCGGCCGATCAAGCTGTACTCCTCGGCCCCGGCCCCGGTCGGCGCGCGTTGACCCGTCTCACGCGGCGCGCTGGACGTGGCGACACGTCGCACGCGGTCCGGCAGGTCCTCGACCTCGAGCACCGTGCCGCGCGTGAGCAACACCATGTTCTCCAAGGTGTTCCGGAGCTCGCGCACGTTGCCGGGCCAAGGGTAGCGCGCGAGGACCGCCCGCGCGTCCGCCGAGATCCCGGTCACATTGCGGCCGTGAGCCCGGCCGAATTCGGCGATGAAGTGATCGACCAGGAAGGGCAAGTCTGACACGCGGTAACGCAGCGGCGGCAGCTCGATCGCGACCACCTGCAAGCGGTGGAACAGGTCCTCGCGGAACGTGCCTTCCGTCACCATGCGCTCGAGCTCGCGGTTCGTCGCGGCCACCAGGCGGATGTCCACCCGGCGCGAGGCGTTGCCGCCGACCTGCACGACCTCGCGTGTCTCGAGGACCCGCAGGAGCTTCGCCTGGGTCGACAGCGGCATGTCCCCCACCTCGTCCAGGAACAGCGTGCCGCCGTCGGCGTACGCGATGCGGCCCTCCTTCTCGGAGATGGCGCCCGTGAACGCGCCCTTGACGTGCCCGAACAACTCCGACTCAATGAGGCCCTCGGTCAGCGCGGCGCAGTTCACGGCGACGAAGTTGCCCTCGCTGCGGCGGCTGTTGGTGTGGATCGCGCGCGCGATCAATTCCTTGCCCGTGCCGCTCTCGCCCAGCACGAGCACCGTGACATCGGTCGGCGCTACGCGCGAGAGCACATCGAACACACGCAGCATTTCGGCGGAACGGCCGAGGATGCCCTCGAATCCGAAGCGCTCGTTGAATTGGCGCTTGAGCTCGACGTTCTGGTCGCGCAGCGCGCGGTTGTCCTGCACGAGGCGCGCACGATCGACGGCTTTCGCCAGTTTGGCGCGCAGCTCGCGCAGCTTGACGGGTTTCGAGAGGTAGTCCTCGGCCCCTTCGCGCATCGCGTCGACGGCGGTTTCGACCGTCGCGTGCCCGGTCACGAGCAACACGGGCGTCTCCGGCGCGAGCTGCTTCGACTCCTTCAAAACCTCGAGCCCCGAGCGGTCGGACATGATCAGGTCCGTCAGAACCGCGTCGAAACGCTCTTCGCCTAGGGCGGCGATGGCGGCGGTGCCCGAGGCCACCACACGCACGTCGTACCCGTCCTGCTCGAGGCCGTCCGCGAGGGCCTCCGCGTGCCCCTCGTCGTCGTCGACGACGAGCACGCGCGCGCGCGTCGGGGGAGACGCGCGGGCTTTTTCGGGGTCTTTGTCCTTGGTCGGTGAGCTCATCGCTCGTGTTTCTCAGTGTTTCTGGAGGTCGAGCTAACGCTCGACCTCGACGTCCCTAGGCCCCTCGCGGTCGCGGTCGCCGCTGTCGCGTGCTTCGACGACCTCGACGGGGCGCTTGGCGATCTCTTGCAGCATCGGCAGGAAGACGTGGAAGCGTGTGCCGCGACCCTGTTCGGATTCCACGGCGATCGAGCCCTCGTGCTGCTCGATGATGCGCTTGGTGGTGGCGAGCCCGAGGCCCGTCCCGCCCTTTTTCGTGGACCAGTACAGATCGAAACAACGTTCGAGTTGCTGGGGAGTCATCCCGACCCCGGTGTCCGTCACGACGAGGTCGACGGTCGGGCCGTTGCGGCGCATCTCGACGATGAGCTCGCCGCCGCCGGGCATGGCCTGGCGCGCATTCACCAGCAGATTGATGAGCGCCTGCTTGAAGGCGCCGGCATCGAGCATCACCAGCGGCACCCTGGACGGCAGCGCGGTATGAACCGCGATCTGCGCGGCCTCGTGCTCTGGGGCCAGGAGCTCGAGCACCTCGCGCACGACCTGCACGAGGTCGGTCGGGGCGCGATTGATCTCGCCGCCGCGGGCGTACCGCAGGAAATCATCGACGATGCCCTCGAGCCGCTCGATCTCCCGCTGGAGAGTGTGGATGCGCTTCAGGGCCCGCCGCTCCCGGGCGGACGGCTCGCCATCGCCCCCTGCGGCCGGCTGGAAGTCCTCTTCCAACAGCGTGAGATTGATCGACATCGTCGAGAGCGGGTTCTTGATCTCGTGGGCCAGGCCCGCAGCCAAGCGCGCCAGGAGGGCGCGTCGCGCCGGCGGTTCCGGCGCACGTTCCTCGTCGTTGGGAGAACCCATCAGAGGTTCCGGGCACACATGGAGTCCATCTGCGGGAGAGGCTAACCTCCACCGGCATTTCCCTGGCCCTCAGAACCCACTCGGGTCGGGCAGCGCCCCTCCGCCGACCTCGCTGTCGCACGACCGAGCCCCCACCGCATTTCGACGATGGCATCGACGACGCCTCCGCTCCTCCCCGCCACGGGCGCGCCCTCGGCCGCGGTTCTCGACGACGCCATCGCGCGCCTCAGCCGAGGCGAAGTGGTCGGCCTGCCGGCGGAGACGGTCTACAGCCTCGCTGTGCGGGCCGACGATCCCGAGGCCCTCGCGCGACTGATCGCGCTCACAGGCCACGAGCTCGGCTCACCGACCGGTCCGATCTGGCATGTCGCCGACGCCGAGGTCGTGCAAAGCGCGGCCTTGCCGCACTACGTCGGCCGGGCAGCCGCGCGTTATTGGCCCGGGCCGCTGGCGTTGTGGCTCCAAGGGCTCATCCAAGCGAGAGATCCAGAAGCGAGTGATCCCATCGTCGGCGGGACCCCTGCGCCGCGCGCCCTCGCACACGAGGGCTGGCTCGGCGTCCGCGTGCCGGGGCACGCGGGCACCCGGGCCGTTTTGGCCCAAGCGCCCTTCCCGGTCGCGATGGTCCCTGCGACCCGAGCGGACCGCGGCTCCGGACACGATGCGGAGGGAACACGAGCGTCGGCAGACGAGCCGGGCGCCATCGACGCGAGCGCAGTACGCGGCGCATTCAGCGCGGCCGAGGTGCCCCTCGTTCTCGACGGCGGCCCGGCGCAGCTCGCCCAGAGCGCCACCATCGCCGCACTCGGCCCTGGCCGCTTCGAGGTGCTGCGCGAGGGGATCCTCTCCGCAGCCGACCTGCGCCGCGCCACCGGCCTCTCGATCGTCTTCGTCTGCACCGGCAACACCTGTCGCAGCGCGATGGCCGAGGGCCTCGCGCGGGTCGCACTGGCGCGAGCGCTCGGGGTCCCTGCTGGAGAGATCGCGCGCTTTGGATTCTCCGTCGAGAGCGCCGGCGTGCACGCCGGGCTCGGCGCGCCCGCGAGCGCCCAGTCCATCGAGGTTCTCGCGGGCCGCGGGATCGACCTCGGCGAACATGCCTCGACGCCGGTGCGTGTGCGCGAGCTCCTCGCCGCGGACAGGGTGTATTGCGCGACGGAGTCCCATCGCGCCCTGCTGCTCGATGCGCTGCCACCGGGCAAAGGCTCGCACGTGGCGCTGATCGACCCCGATGGCCAAGACGTTCCCGACCCCTACGGGGGCCCGGTCGCGGACTACATCACGACGGCCGACGCGCTGACCACGTTCATCGCCCGCCGGCTCGCCGAAGATTGGATCTGAGGCGGGGTCACTTCCGCCGTTTCAGGCGGCCGCTGCCGATCGACGTCACGTCGAGTTTCTGGAGCTGCGCCGACCCGAGCTGCTCGAGGTCGCCGCTGCCGACGAGCTCGCCTGTGAGCTCGCGCAAGGCCATCACGCGCGCGTTGCCGCTGCCCACCATGCGAACGACGATGTCGGCGGCGCGCAGGCCTGCGAGGTCGACCTCGCCCGAGCCCTGCATCTCGAAGGAGAGCTGCTCGACCTCGCCCGTCACGCCGAGATCGCCGCTGCCGAGCTGCATGAGCTCGAGCCGAGGACCCGCGACGTCGAGGACACGCGCCGAGCCGGAACCGGTCTGCTCGAGACGCGCGAGGCGCGGCAGCTCGATCTCGACCGTGGGCGCAGGCTGGAGCCGCACACCAGGCCGCACCCGGACGACGAGGCGCTCCGCCTCGAAATTCGTCTCCAGATCACTGAGCAGGTCGCCGTGACCCTCGACCCACACGGCGAGGGTCCGCCCGACCCGCACGGTCAGGTCGAGGTCGCCGATCAGGATCACCTCGGACGGCGGCGCGGTGAGGTCCGGCAACGGGAGCCCGTCGGCGGATTCGACCGAGGTCGGGTTGCGCAGCTCACGCACCACCGGCCCCTTGCCGACCCGAGTGACGATGTTGGCATCGCAGCCGACTCCCAGCGCCGCCCACACCAGCAGCAACACGGACGCTGGGCCGAGCCTCTTGGGTGTCCAAAGAGCCAGGCGCACGCGCGGGGCCAGCCGAACGCGCGGGGCCAGCCGAACGCGCGGGGCCAGCCGAACGCGAAGAGCCAGGCGCGGGGCCGAGGACACGATCGTGGAGGAGCTCGGCATCACAACCCCAGGGATACGGATCGGATCAGACGTCATTTTTGAAGCCCCGGGCGTCGCGCGCGGGCGGCCTCCGCGAGGGTGTCCGCGACAGCGTCCGCGAGGGCGTCGAGCCCGAGCGCGAGGGCGCGTTCGCCGGCGCGGGTCGCGAGGATCCTAGGGCACAGCTCCAAGGACCGGGCGAGGGCCTGGACGGCGACCTCGCCGACCCCGCTCGTAGGCCGCCCGGCCGCGCGCTCTCGCGCCGCCTCACGCGCCGCCGCCGCCGCGATGTAGAGGTGCACGTCCGCCCGCCGCGGGCGCTCGGTCGCGGCGCGGGTCAGGTGTTCGAGGGCGCCTTCGAAGTCCCCGACCGCGAGGGCGCCGAGCCCCTGGGACTGGGAGTGCTCGAAGCGGAACTCGGCGTCGAGCCAGCGCACGGCGGGGTCGCGCTCGAACGGCTGTCCCGCGAGCTGGCGCCGCAGCCGCCCGACTTCGGAGAGGTCGGCGGCCGTCGCCGGCCGGCGGCTCACACTCGCGAACACCTCACGCGCCCAGGACACCCGGCATTGGAGCACCAAGAGTCGCACCTCGCGCCGCGCGGCGCCACCTGCGCCCACGACCGTGGCCCAAGCCTCGGACAGCGGCGTCGCCTGCCCCGCGAGGCGCGCGAGATTCGCGGGCAGGTACCCGAGCGCCTCCACACCGCGCGGCCGCGGCCGGTAGACGATCCACGGGTCGGCGTCGGTGAGCGGCCGCACGGGGACCTGCTCACCGCGGGTCGCGCCTCGGCTCACGATGGCAGCCGCGACAGGACTCGCGATGCAGAACGCGGCGAGACCGGACGGATCCTCGAGGCCCAGCGGCGCGAGGTCGAGCCCCTGCGCCGCGAGCGCCGCGAGCGCCTCGAAACGCGCTGGATCGAGGGCCGGCTCGCGCTCCCCGCCGACGAGCAGGAGCTGCGTGCCGTAGAGGAACGAGGCGCTCCACGGGTGCGCCCGCGAGAACGCGTCGAGCACGGCCTCGAAAACGGGCGGCGCGAGCGCGTGCGGCGGCACCCATTGGCACGTGAGGCCACCCGGCGCGAGCGCCCGCCGCGCGTCGCGATAGAAACCCTCCGTGTAGAGGTGCACCGCGAACGGCGCGTCGGGCAACAGCGGCTCCATCGTGAGCACGTCGAAGACCGCCCCCTCGCGCGCCGCGAGGTCGCGCAAGAGCCGCCGCCCATCGCCCAGGTGCACGACGACGCGGGCCTCCCCATCGTCCGCGTCGAGGAGGCCCGGTAGGCCCTCGGCGAGCGCGCCCGCGTTGACGTCCGCGAAGTGCGGCGCGGCCGCGACGACCGCGCGTGAGAGCTCGAGCACGTCGATGCGCTCCACCGCGCCATGGCGCGCGACCGCGCCGACGGTCGTGCCGGTGCCGAGCGCGAGCACCGCGACCCGTTTGGGCGCGGGGTGCAAAAGCACCGGCACGTGCCCGAGGGCCTGCATGTAGAGGTAGTCGTCGCCCGTGGCCGTCGCCCGGAAGTCGTCCGTCAACAACGTGCGCTCGTCGCGCAGCCCGTCGTGCACGACGGACACCGCGTAGTCGGCGTCCTCGTGGAACGACAGGAAGGTGTAGGCCGGGTTCGCGAGGCGCGGCGCCGCGAGCGCCGGTGACGGCGAACGCGCGAGCGCGAACGCGCACACGGCCGCCCCCGCTGCAGCGAGGGCGAAGGCGCCGCTGGAGCGCTGGCCGCGTCGGCGTCCGAGGATGAAGGCGGCCGCGAGCGCGAAGGCCAAGGCGCCGGTGCCGACGGCGAGCGCGCCCGCGAGGCCGAAACGCGGCACGAGCAGCCACGGGAAGAGGCACGCAGCCGCGAGCCCGCCCCAGGCCTCGTGTAGCAGCAACGCGCCGACGGCAGGGGCCGTGTGGCCGCCCATAGAGCCGCCCATAGAGCCGCTCACAGAGCCGCTCACAAAGCCGCCAACAGAAGAGCCGCCAACAGAGTTGTCGGGGCGGCGCCCCTCCCGAGGAAGCGCAGCGCCTGGGCCCACTTCGCGCTCCGGCGCGCACCGCGCCAGCGCCGGAACGAGCGCCCCGAGCGGCACGAGCGCCGGGGCCACGAGCGCCACCGCGAGGGCCAACGGCCGCGCGCGCGCGAGCGCCGCGAGGTCGAGCACCTCGGAGTCGATCCAGGGCCAGTACCCGAGCCAGCTCGCAGGCCCGAGCCCGACGACGAGCGAGCCGAGGCTCGCCGCGCCGAGCACGAGCGCGACGCCGACCGGCCCGCGGGGCAAGAGCGGCGCGCAGAGCGCTGCGCCGGCGGCCAGCGACAACAACGACGCCACCAGGATGAGCGCAGCCGAGTCCTGGTGCCCACCGAACCACACGCCCGCCAGGCGGAATCCGACCCCCTGAACGACGACGAGGTGCGCGACCCCGAGGCCCATGAGCAGCGCGACCTCGAGCCGGATGCCGCGCCTCGGCGCGCCCGACCCGACGGACTGCCCCGCGACGCGGCGCAGGGCGAAGGCCCCGAGAAGGCCGCCCCCGAGGGCGCTCGCGGCCGCGACCCAGGTGGCCCCGAGCCGCCCGAGGGCCTCGGGCAGGTCCCAAGCTGCGAGGCGCCCGCCGAGCACGGAGCCGGCGAGGTTCGCGGCCCACACGAGGCGCATGCCGAAGGCCGCCGCGAGCAAGGGCAGCCCGATCCCTTGCCCAAAAGCGGTCACGAAGAGGCCGGCCAACGCGACCGGCACCGGCACGGCCGCCGGGGACCGCACCAGGGCCGCGAGTGTGAGAGCCGACGCGAGCGCCGCCAGGGCCCCGCCACCGAGCGCCCACCGCGCTGGGCGCGCGCCCCGCGCTGCCGCCCTGCCAGCGGTCGCCGCGCCCAGGGCCCAGCCAGCGAGGAAAACCCCCAGCCCGACGGGTGTCGCCCGACCATGGCCGAGCGCCGGCCCGAGGGCCGCGAGCCAAAGCACCTCGAGGGCGAGCCCGGCCATGCCGCCCAGGGCGGCGGCCGCGAGCGCGAGCGCCGTGTGTTCGTATCTACCTCGCAAGAACCACCTGGATGGGTCGCGCCTTGGTGGCCTCGGTGGGGCGCATCGATTTCTGTGGGACAGCTCTGTGGGGCAGCTCTGGAGAGCAGGTTCGCGGTCCGCGGTCCATCCATGGGCCCGGCGCGACGCCCTCGCGAGGCTCAGGCGGCCTGCTCGCCAGCGACCAGGACCGCCCGCGCCGAGGCCGCGGTCTCGGCGACGAGGAGCTGCTCGCGCACCCTCCCCTTCTGGAGCACCCGCGCGATGTCCGCCAGGGTCCGGATATGCAGCAGCTTCTGGTTGCGCGGGATCACGAGCAACACGATGAGCCGGGTGCGCTGGCCGTCGATGCTCTCGAAGTCGAGCCCGGCTTCGTCGCGCACGACCCCCATCGCGGCGATCACGCCGCCCATGTCATCCACGGCGGCGTGCGGGATGGCGATGCCGTGCTCCATGCCGGTCGACATACTCCGCTCGCGGGAGAGGATCGCCTCGAGGACCTCGTCGGCGCGCTCCTTCGGGAGGCGGCCGCGCGCCACGAGATGGTCGAGCAGGACTCGAATCGCGTGCCACTTGTCGGCCGGCTTGAAGTCGAGGATCAGGTCGGCCTCTTCGAGCAGCTCGCTGGGCTTCATCGGGGGTGGAGCATAACGACGGAGGCCCGCTGCCGGTGCGCTCGGCTCGCAGCGCCTGCGATCCGCGGGTCGCAGGCCTCGGAGGAACGTCTCGATGAGGACCCGGACCAGGGTTGCTGCCAGGGTGGCGGCCAGGCTGGCGGGAAGTTACGGAGGACACAGGCGTCCTTGTTCCGTCCGAAGGAGCACGAGGTGGCGATTGACGCGCCCCGCATTGGCTCCCTAGGCTGCCCGGCCCCAGAGACCGGGCGCCCCAAGTTCGGTCCCGACAACGAGTTACAGCGCGCCGGCCTTTCGGGGTCGGCTGATCCATGCCCTCGCGACACCGCTCCTGCGGCGCCATTGCGCCTCCCCCCATCGCAGCCACTGGCACCGCAGCATTTGGCGCCGCCGCCACGGGCCTCGCCGCCCGCACCTTCGGAGAGCGGGCCCACGGTGAGAGGGCCCACGGGCGGAGGGGCCTCGCAGGCGGCCTCCTGCGCCAGGGCCCTGGGAGCCTGAGCCGCTGCAGCTTCGTCGCGACGGCCGCCTTGTTGCTCGGCGCGACCGCCGCGGCCGCACCCCAGGGCGGAGAGGACCCGCCGCCGATCCAGGTCGTCGAGGACTCCTATGTCCTGAACTTCGCGCAGGGCACCGGCAGTGAGCCGATGTCGATGCTGCAGTTCGTCGACGCCTGCCAGCAGGTCACAGGGCTGAACTTCGTCTGGAGCCAGGAGACCGAGACGTACCTCAACAACGCCAAGCTGCGGATGTTGGGCCCGAAGACGGTGCCGAAGGACCGCTTCTACTCGTTCTTCCAGGCGCTGATGATCATCAACGAGTTCGTCTGCACCGAGATCGGCGAGAAGGGCATCTCTGTGGTCCAGATCGACTCGCTGCAGACGGCGCGGCGGAACACGATCCGCTCGCAGGCGCTCAACGTCGATCCCGACAAGCTCGACGACTATGCGGATCAACCAGCGACGTTGATCACGACGGTCATCGACCTGCCGAACACCGACGTGCGGCAGGTCTCGAACTCGCTGCGGACGATGATCACGGACGCGAACACCATGTCGATGTTGCCGGCGGGCAACTCGACGACGATGGTGCTGACGGGCTTCGGCAGCAACGTCGTCGCGCTCGTGAAGATGCTCAAGATCATCGACGAGGCCTCGAAGATCACGCCGATCAACCCGGCGATCGAGCTGATCCCGCTCGAGTTCGCCGTAGCGGATGACGTGGCATCGATCGTCGAGGAGCTCCTGAACGCAGCCTCGCGCGCCGCGCGCAGCCAACCGGGCGGGCAGCCGGCACAAGGAGTGAGCGCGCCGCTGCAACAAGGCCAGGGCGAGACGAAGCTCGTCGTCGACCAGCGCACGAACTCGCTGCTCGTGATGGCGCTCCCCGCGGACATGCCGCGCATCCGCGAGCTCATCGCAGAGCTCGACGTCGATGTGCCGCTGCGCGAGCGTACGTACCACATCTACAACCTCGAGAACGTCGCGGCGGAGAGCCTCGCGGAGACGCTGAACAGCTTCCTGCAGGACGCGTCGCGGCTCGAGCAGAATCGCCAAGGCGTCGGCGGACAGGCGCAAGCCGGTCGCGGCGGCGCGACGGGGGGCGGCACACAGGAAATCGTCGTCGTCGCCGACATCGAGACGAACTCGCTCTTGATTGCGGCCAGCCGGTCGCGATACGAAGAGCTCTTGTTGATGATCCAGCCCCTCGACCGGCGCCAGGACCAGGTGTTGATCGAGACGGCCCTCGTCGAGTTGACCGGCAGCAATTTCCTCGACATCGGGGTCGAGCTCGGTTTCGCCGACCTGCCCGGCGTCGGCGAGACGGGCGGCTTCGGCGTGACGAGCTTCGGCCTGTCGACCATCACCGACTCGGACAACGACGGCGCGCCGGACCTGCGGGTCCCGAACGTCGGGCAGGGCGTCACGGCGGGCATCCTCGACGGCGACGACTTCAGCCTGCCGTTCCTGTTGTCGCTCGTCGAGCGCCGCAACGATTCGAACGTCCTGAACGTGCCGTCCGTGCTCGTGAACAACAACAGCTCGGCGACCGTGACGACCCTCGACGAGCAACCGACGACGACCATCACCGCGACCGGCGGGGTCGGCAACCAGACGCAGGAGAACTTCGCCGGCTACCAGGCGGCGGGTATCACGATGATCATCTCGCCGTCGATCAGCGCTTCACGTTATCTGCGGCTCGGTATCTACCTCGAGGTCTCGACCTTCACCGGCGCCGTGCAGGGCGCCATCCCGCCGCCCCGCGTGACACGCACGATCGACACGCAGATCAACGTGCCGGACGGCGACACGATGGTCATCGGCGGCATCGTCATCGACAACCGCGCGACGACCCGCTCCCAGGTGCCCTTCCTCGGCGACTTGCCGATCATCCGGCACTTGTTCTCCCGCGACACGACGACGAACAACAAGACCGCGCTGTACTTCTTCGTGACGCCGCACATCCTGAAAGAGGCGGACTTCGCGGACCTCGCCGAGATCAGCTACCGCAAGAAACTCGAGGCCGCTGGCGAGATCGGGCTCGACCGCATCAAGGTGATCGATCCGAAGTTCGGCGAGAAGCGCACCGGCGTCGATCTCTCGGGCTTCGACTTGCCGTACTACGCTCCGCCGACTCGCGGCGAAGTCAGCGGCCGCCAGGTTGGCATCGGCGCCGAAGACGCCGCCAACAAGCTGAACGAAGCGCAGAAGGAGCGCGAGCAAGAGCAGCGCTGAGCGGCGCGCGGCGCCACTACGGCGCCGCGAGACCTGTTCTTTAACGACGCGCTAGTTCGAACGCCGACCCGACCATGGTGAGCATCGGAGACATGTTGGTGGACGCGGGACTCTCCCGCGACCAGCTCGAGGAATGCCGCAGCCTCGCAGCTACCTCAGGTGATTCCTTGGACCGCATCGTGCTGGCGCGGCGTTACCTCGACGAGGTGACGCTGCTCCAGATCTACGCGAAGGCCCTCGGCTACGAGTTCCGCAAGAGCCTCGACGGGACACGGGTACCGGCGGGGTTCGTCGACCGCGTGCCGGTGCAGTTCGCGCGCAACTACAACCTGGTCGCGCTCGAGGAGCGCGACGGCACGGTGCGGGTCGCGACCTGTGCGCCGCTCGATCCGCACCCGATGGACGACCTCTCCGCGATGCTCGGCGCGGAGATCGACGCGGTGCTCGCGCCGAAGAGCGAGATCAACACGTTGATCGCGCGCGCCTACCGCCACAAGGCGGACGGCGTGGACGAGGCCCTCGACGCGGTCTCGGAGGATGGCGATATCGGCCAGATGGCCGCCGAGCTCGACGACGCCGAGGACGTGCTCGACGTCTCGAACAAGGCGCCGATCATCAAGCTCGTCAACACGATCTTGTTCCAGGCGTTGAAGCTGCGCGCGTCCGACGTGCACTTCCAGCCCTTCGCGGATCGCCTCCAAGTGCGTTTCCGCATCGACGGCATCCTGTACGACATGGACTCGATCCCCAAGAGGGTGCAAGAGGCCATCGTCAGCCGCGTCAAGGTCATGGGCAAGATGGACATCGCCGAGCGGCGCTTGCCCCAAGACGGCCGGGCGACGATCCGCCTCGGCGACGGCGAGGTCGACGTGCGTATCAGCTCGGTGCCGACGTCGCAGGGCGAACGCATCGTGATGCGACTCCTCGACAAGACGGCGAAGCTCTATCGCTTGGCCGAGATCGGTCTGTCGCAGAGGAACCTGGACATGATCCGGGAATACCTGAACTACAACCACGGCATCATCCTGGTGACGGGGCCGACGGGTTCGGGCAAGACGACGACGCTCTACGCCGGCATGGCGGAGATCGACACCACCCAGAAGAACGTGCTGACGATCGAGGATCCGGTCGAGTACGCCATCGGTGGGATCAGCCAGGTGCAGGTCAACACGAAGAAGGGCCTCACCTTCGCCTCGGGCCTGCGCTCGTTCTTGCGACAAGACCCCGACGTGATGATGGTCGGTGAGATCCGTGACCTCGAGACGGCCGAGGTCGCGATCCGCGCGGCGCTGACCGGTCACCTCGTGTTCTCGACGGTGCACACGAACGACGCGGCCAGCACGGTCACGCGTATGGTGGACCAGGGAGTTGAGCCGTACCTCGTCTCGAGCTCGATCGTCTTGATCATCGCCCAGCGTCTGATCCGCACGATCTGCCCCCACTGCAAGGTCCTGGCGCCGCTCAACGACGAGTGGCGAGCGAAGCTCAAGAAGGTCGGCATGACCCCCGAGGAGCTCGACGGCAAGATCGCCTACGGCACCGGGTGCGACGAGTGTTTTCAGTCGGGTTACTCCGGCCGGACCGCGATCTACGAGTTCTTGCCCGTAGACGAGGTCCTGCGCACGCAGATCATGGAGGGCGCGAGCGCGACCGCGATGAAGAGGGGCGCGATCGCGCGCGGGCTCATCACGTTGCGCCTCGACGGCCAGGACAAGATTCGGGCCCGGGAATCGACGCCGGACGAAGTCCTGCGCGTGACCCAACTCGACATGGAGTGAACAGGGTCCCTGGATGCCGGTCTACGAATACAAAGCGTTCGCCCCGGGCGGCGCGATCAAGAGCGGCATCATCAATGCCGACACGGAACGCGACGCTCGCAGCAAGCTGCGGCGTGAGAACCTCTTGGTCTCGAAGCTGACGCCGAAGCGCGTCAGCGGGTCGAGCAAGTCGAGCGAGCGCGGCACCAAAATGGGCACGCTCGCGCGGCTCCGCGCCCAGCGCAAGCGTAGCCAGGGGCCAGGTCCGCGCGAGATCGACATCGTCTCAGGCATCACCCGCCAGCTCGCGACACTCCTCGGGTCCGGCATCGCGCTGACCGAGTCGCTGTCGGCCCTCGTCGACCAAGCCGAGAAACGCAACGTCGAGACGATGCTGCGCGAGATCCGCGAGGACATCCAGCGCGGTGTGAACCTCGCGGACGGTCTCGACAAGCACCCGGGTTGGTTCAGCCCGCTGTACGTGAACATGGTGCGCGCTGGCCAGGCGGCGGGCAACCTCGACACGGTGCTCACGCGACTCGCCGATTACCTGCAGGGCCAGCGAGCGCTGCGCCGCAAGATCGTCGGCGCGTTGACCTACCCAGTGATGATGATCGGCATCGGCGTGCTCGTGGTCACGATCCTCCTGGCGAAGGTCGTGCCCGAGATCACGCGCATGCTGATCGAGCAGAACAAGGCTCTGCCGCCGGCTACGCAGGTGCTCGTCAACCTCAGCGACTTCGTGAAGCAGTGGTGGGTGCTGATTCTCCTCAGCATGGCTGCGCTCTCGTTCATGGTCGAGCGCATCTACCAGAACAGCGACAAGGGGCGGCTCTTCATGGACCGCTGGTTGCTGCGCACGCCTGTGCTCGGCGATCTCCTGCGGCGCGCCGCTGTGGCGCGCTTCACGCGCACCCTCTCGACGCTCCTCCAGAGCGGTGTGCCGGTCATCCAGGCCCTCGACATCACCCGCTCGATCGTCGGCAATCGCGTCATCGCGGACGCGACCGGCTACATCAAGGACCGCGTCATCGAGGGCACCGACATGGCGACCCCGCTCAAGAAGAGCGGCGCGTTCCCCTCGACCGTGGGTTACATGGTGGCCGTCGGCGAGCAATCCGGCGAGGTCGAGCAGATGCTGGATCGAATTGCGACAGCCTACGACGAGGAGATCGAGATCGCGGCGGACCGCTTCACGTCGCTGCTGGAGCCCCTCATGATCCTCTTTTTGGCAGTTGTCGTGGGCTACATTGTGTTCGCGATCGTCCAACCGATCCTGGAGATCGGACAGATTTGACCGGCCCCGCGGCGAATCGCGCCGCGGCCCAAATCACGGGCACCCCGTCGAGGGGGTGCCAGACGACAACGTGCCAGACGACAACGTGCCAGACGACAACGTGCCAGACGACAACGTGCCAGACGACAACGTGCCAGACGACAACGTGCCAGATACCAAGGTGAATTGCATGAACAGCAAGCTGATGCAGCGCTCCAGGGCGCGCCGCGCGGGCTTCTCGCTCGCGGAATTGATGGTGGTGATCGTGATCATCGGGCTCCTCGCTACCCAAGTCGTCCCGCGGCTGATGGACAGCTTCGGGACCGCCCAGCTCCAGAAAACGAAGGCCGATATCACGGCCATGGACAACGCGGTCACGGAGTTCGTGACGAACAACATGGGCAGGTACCCGACGAGCCTCGAGGATCTGATCACGAAGGACCAGAACGGCCGCACCTATCTCGGTCGCGAGACGGTCCCGAAGGACCCTTGGGGTTTCGAGTTCGTCTACTACCCCCCGAGCGGCGGGACGGAGAATCACGAGATCCTCTCCTACGGCGCCGACGGGTCCCAGGGTGGTGACGGCAAGAACAAGGACATCCTGCTCTCCGACATCAAGAACCAACGGATTTGATCGGATGCGACGCGACGCGGGGCGAGCCGGGGTGAAGAGGGCTGGCCGAAGGGCTGGATTCACTCTCGCGGAGCTGATGGTGGTCATGGCCATCATCGGCCTCACGACCTACGTCGTGTCGAGGAGCTTCGATTCGATCGTGCCGAAGGAGCGCCTGAATACGGCGGTCCGCAACCTGTCGGCGATCTTGCGCGACGCGCGCTCGTCGGCGATCTCGCGCAACTTGCCGTTCCAGGTCGAGTACGACCTCCCGAACCGACGCTACCGGGTGTTGATGCCCTTCAACGCCACGGAGGGGAGGACGATGCGGGACGGTTACGACGACGAGAACCAGCGCGCCAAGAGCTCGTGGGAGATCCTGCCCGACGGCGTGGAGTTCGCCGAGCTGTCCGTGGCGGGTGAGCCCTACAGCGGGACCGAGCCCTACCGCGTGGTGTTCGACGCCCGCGGGTCGGCGACCGAGCACTTGGTGATCCTGTCCCAGCCGCGCTTCGAGACTTTCTTCACGATCGAGGTGCTGGCCCTGTCGGGGCACTTCCGGATGCACGACGGCGTCTGGCGCCGCGAGCGTGTCGAGGACGGAGATTTCAAATGAAGCCGCGCTACGCCCGGACCTCGCCGCGTTCGAGGCAGGGCTTCACCCTCGCCGAAACAGCCGTGACGATCGCGGTCGTCGCGATCGTGTTGACCCTCACGTTGCAGGCGCTGGAAGTCGCGAAGCTCAGCGCTGCGCACACCATGTACCGCAAGGTCGCCTGGCAGCTCGGCATCGAGATGCTCGGCGAGATCGAGGCCGGCCGCTGGCAGGACGAGCTCGACTCGGGCGCCTCCGGCACGTTCGCAGAGCGCGACCAGCCGGAGTACTACTGGGAGGTCGTGCTCGGCGACGAGGCTTTCCCCGACGTGCCTGAGATCGACCTGAACGACCCGAATCGTCCGTTTGATACGTGGCGCTCGCGTGACGAGTGGCGCTCCCAGAACACGGACGATAACGAAGAAGACTCCGTCGAGCCGTACGAGAAGGTCAAGCTCCGGATCCGGTTCCCGAAGCTCAGGGACTTCTCGAATGAGTTCATCTTGGAGCGCTGGGTGCGCTGGCCCCAGATCTACGGCGAGGAAGAGGAAGAGGGCGAAGTGCCCGTGACGCCGGATCCAAATGCGGGCGGTGGAGCGGCGAACCCAGGCGGAGGCTCGCCACCGCCGGACACCGGAGGCAAGTGAATCGATGCGTACACGACCTGAGGCTGGCTTCACGATCATCGAGGTCCTGCTCGCGATCCTGATCATGGGGATGATGCTCACAGCCATCACCCAGCTGATGACCGCGGCGCGCAACACTCGCGACTCGGTGCACAACATGCAAGAGACGCAGCTCGCGGGCCCGGCCGTGCTCGACATCATCGAGACCGACCTGCGGTCGATCTTCACGACTGGGTTGCCGCGCGCCCATTGGTTCAAGATCGAGGACCGCGTCAGCGGCGGCCTCGACGCGGACCGCATCGACTTCATCTCGACCACCGACTCTTTGATCGCGCGCATCGAGGACCGGGAGCGGCCGCGGCGCTCGGACATCAACGAGGTCGGGTACGTGCTACGCCGCAGCCCACGCAACGACGAGTTCCTCGAGATCTACCGGCGCGAGGGTTTTGGCGTCGACCGTGAGCCGTTCATCGGTGGGGAGTACACGTTCCTCACCGACCAGGTGAAGGGCCTCGACATCCGCGCCTACCCGGAGGACGGTCGCGACATCGACCCGCTCGACGAGTGGGACTCGGGCAGCGACCAGGAGGACCGCGGCGGCCTGCCGGCTGCGATCAAGCTCGCGATCACGATCGAGCTCAAACCGCGCATCGACCGCGAGTCGCTCGACCTCGCGAACCTTCGCAAGCGCACGGTGACTTACACGCGCTGGATCAGGCTGCCCCAGGACCTGCGCTTCGCCGAGGGGCAGTTCCCGCGCCTCGTCGTTCCGCCGAGCGCGACGACGCCAACGGACCCGGCCACGCCCCCGGCAGGAAGCGCCGCAGGCGGGACCGACCCCAACGCCGCGGGCGGTGGAGGTGCGAGAGGCGGCGCCGGTGGTGCAGGCGAGGACACCGGCAGTGCGAGCGACCTCGGCAAGCGCAGCGGAGGGTGAGAGCCCTCGGGCCCCCCACTCCACTCCATGTGTCGGCGCCTCGAGGCTTCGCCCGTCAGAGAGCTCGCCCGATGATCTCGCGCCCGCCCATGTAGGGCACGAGCGGCGCGGGCACCCGCACGGTGCCGTCCGCCTGCTGGTGGTTTTCGAGCAGCGCGATCAACATGCGAGCGGACGCCGCGACGGTGTTATTGAGGGTGTGGCAGTGCCGCACCTTGCCGTCCTCGCCGCGGTAGCGCAGCGACAGGCGCCGCGCCTGGAAGTCATGGAAGCGCGAGGCGCTGTGCGTCTCGCCGTACCCCGCGCGTGAGGGCATCCAGGTCTCGATGTCGAACTTCTGGACCTGGCCCTGGCCGAGGTCACCGCCACACACGTTGACCACGCGGTACGGCAGGTCGAGGGACTGCAGGAGCTCCTCGGCGTTGCCGAGGATCGTCGCGTGGTGCTCGCGGCTCCGCGCCTCGTCGGCGATGTCGATGATCACCTGCTCGACCTTCTGGAACTGGTGCACCCGGTAGAGGCCCTTGGTGTCCTTGCCGTAGGTGCCCGCCTCGCGCCGGTAACACGACGAGAGCGCGACGAAGCGCAGCGGCAGCTTGTCGAGCTCGAGGATCTCCTCCTGGTGCAGCGCGGTGACCGGCACCTCGGCGGTGCCGACGAGGCACAGGTCGTCGCGGTCGTCGGTCTTGTAAGCCTGCTCTTCGCCGCCGGGGAAGTACCCCGTGCCGAACATCGTCTCGCGCCGAACGAGGGTCGGCACCGACAGCGGCACGAAGCCCTTCGCGACCATGCTGTCGAACGCGAGCCGCATGACCGCGTGCTCGAGCAGCGACAGGTCCCCGCGCAGCACGTAATTGCGGCTGCCGGCGAGGCGCGCGCCGCGCAGGACGTCGAGCCATTCCTGGCCCTCCCCGATCTCGATGTGCGAGCGGTGCGGGAAGTCGAACGTGCGCGGCGTGCCGACCTGGCGCAGCTCGACGTTGTCGGCGTCCGTGAGCCCCTCCGGCACCTCGGGCGCCGGCGGCGTCGGGACCCGCAACATGAGCTCGTCGAGCTCGACGCCGAGCGCCTTCTGCTCGCCTTCGAAGCCGTCGAGGCGCAGCTTGAGGGCGGATTGCCCTTCGAGCAGCTTCGCGCGCTCTTCGGGCGCCGCCTTCGGCACCAGCTTGCCGACGCTCTTCTGTTCGTTGCGCAGGGCGTCGATCTCGACGATCAGCTCTCGACGCCGCTCGTCGAGAGTGAGGATCCTGTCGATGTCGCAGACGATGCGTTTCTTCTTGGCCCCGGCCTTGACGAGCTCGGGGTTGTCACGGATGAACTTGAGGTCGAGCACAGTTTGGTTTCGATCAGTGCCAAGTGCCTTCGATCTTGCCGAAGAGCTTGTTTTTCTTCTCGGTGAGCTGGACCTCGATCTCGGTCTCGTGCGAGTTTTTCTCCATGACGAGGTCGAGTGGCTTCCACATCGCCGCGTAGCCGCCGCGCCGATCGAAGCCGTCACGGTCCTGGATGATGGGCATTTCCTCGGGCTTGGAGCCGCGTTTGGTGCCCACCTTGCGGTACGACACTTCGGGACGAGGAACCGCGCCATAGACGCGCTCGTAGCGCTCGCCCCCGGCCCCGATCAAGGTGACGCTCTTGCCGGCGATCGTGATCTTCTCGTCGCCTTTCTCGTACTCGCATGTGTAGTTGAACGGCGCGCCGAACGCGACCTCGACGGTCTTGCCGTCCAGGACCTCGTAGATAGGCGAACCGCTGCCCGGCAACACGAGCGCCTTCATGAGCTGTTTCTTCGAGCCCTTCGTCACGAGCCCCCAGAAGAGCTTGTAGCGCCCGACCGGGACCTCGACCTCTTTGGCGCCAGCGAGGTCGAAGTAGGAATGCTCGAAGTCGCTGAGCCCCTGGACGACGAGGTAAGCCGGGGTCAGACCCTTCGCTACCAACTTGAGCTTGCCGGTACGGACCTCCGTCGGCGTCGCGAGGATGCTCGTGCCGCCGTTCTGGCTCTCGAGTTTCATCCAGCCCGAAGGGAAACGTACGTACTCGCTCCAAGGAATCGCACGCTTGCTCTCGCCGACCAGGATGGAGTCGAGCTCGGGCTGGAAGAGCCCGTCCGGCATGCCGGTGTGACCGTAGGTCGCCGGCCACGACCCATACACACCGTCCATGTTGTCGTCGAACACCTGCAGGGTCGTGCCCGCGACGTCGGCGGTGACGCTCGCGCCCGGCGCGACGAAGATGCTCCAGTTCTGGTCGCTCGCCGCATTGGAGAGCAGGACACTCTGGTACTGGTCTGTCTCGTTGCCCGCCTTGGCGAGCATCGCCCACTTGCGTTTCGAGGCGCCCTCGCCTAGCTCGAACTCGACCAGCTCCAAGTTGCCGCGCACCGGCAGGTCCCTGTCGAAGGTGCCATCGCCGTCGAGGTCCATCTCGATCTTGCTCGAGCCCGAGCGCTTGAACACCGGCGACTTCTCGAGCCGGCTGAGTTGCGCGGTGCTACCTACCGCCGCGAAGTAGAGTGGATTCCACAGCGAGTGGTGCTCGTCGAGGTTGTACACGGGTCGCGGCGGGCCTTCGACGTCCTCGATCGCGCTGAACGTGGTCGGCAGGGTCAAGGTTGTGCCTGCGCCCTTCAGGACCGGCCCGGCCGCGGCGCCGCCTTCGCCCCCCGCCGGGCCCTCCTTGAGCTCGCCGAACCCGAGCGCCTCGAGCTTCGTGAGGTTCGGCAACGTCTCGCGGTAGAAGCCGTCCTTGAGGTCGATCTCGAGCCGCAGATCGACGAGCCGCCGGTAGGCCTGCGCCACGAGGCGGAACTTCGTGTCGGCGCCATGGAACCGCTCTTCGAAGCACAACGCGCGATAGAGCCACGCGTTGCCCGCGAAGTACTTGTCGCCGGCCTCCTCGAAGGCCTTCGCGAGCGCTTCGAACTCCTCGGCCAGGCCGTTCAACTTGCTCTTGTCCTTGGCCGCATCCGCCGTCGCGAACTCCCGGGACGCCTTGTCGTAGGCCGCCTTGATCTTCTCCCGCTCACGGGCGATCGCGGTGTCGAGGTACGAGAAGTACCGCTCCATGTGCTTCACGAACTCGGTGTCCTTGGCGGCGGCCCAAGCGGTCTTGATGCCCTCCATCCGCGTCATCACCCTCTCGCTCGGATCGGCCTGGATCAACGCGCAGGTGTCCATGACGAGGTTGATCGCGAAGGCCTCGTGCCCCGAGAACAGGCGCTTCATCTCGTCCTTGGCGTTCAGGCTGATCGCCTTGTCGAACCGGTCACGGAACTCGAAGTACGTGCCCTGTGGCGCCGCGGCGCGCGCCGCACCCGCGGGCCCGAAGAAGGCTGCGAAGAGCAGGACGAAGCTTGTCAGCGAGGCGAGGAGGACTCGCGGGGAGTTGCTTGCCATGGGGATACCCGTTCCGAGATGCGCCGCGGGGACTCGAACCCCGGGCCCGACGTGTCGCGGGGACTCTGGCCCCCGTGCCGAAGCGACCGTGGGGCGCGGTGGTCCTCGCGTCCCACATTCTATAGGCCAGGGACCCGGGCGCGGTCACCGACCGCGTTCCGACTGGCGGGCGAGGAATTCGCGGTCGGACTTGGACAGCGATCCGAGGCCCTCGCGTTTGATCCGGGCCAGGAGCTGGTCCATACGCGAGTCGTCGGAGACATGGCGCGCGACCGCCGTCGCCGCCCGGCGGCGCTCGAACGAGCTGATCGGGTCCCAGAAAATCCAACGGCGCTTGACCGCGAGGTAGCCGTAGAGGGCCCCGGCAAGGTGGATGTAGACGGCCTCCTGGCCCATTTGGCTGCCCTGCAGCTGCAACACCACCTGGAACGCGTTGATCGCGACGATCGCGATCGCGGCCCACATCAACTTGACCGGGAAGACGAGCAGGAGGATCGTGCGATGCGGGGCCAGCGTCGCCGCCGCCACCGTCATGGCGAGACACGCCCCGGAGGCCCCGATCGCGGGGTTGTCGAGCCCGAAGAGGGGCATCACGAGCACGTGCGCGAGCCCGCCGAACGCGAGCGCCAAGAGGTAGTGCACCCCGAAGCGGCGCGCGCCGATCGTTTGCTCAACCATGCCGCCCAGGAAATACAGGGTCAGCATGTTGAAGAAGATGTGTGACAACCCCGTCGGCGCGTGCAGGAAGCCGTAGGTGAAGAGCTGCCAGACCGGGACGAACGGGAACCAGCCGGACCATAGCGCAGGCGTGACCCCGAAGTACTCCACTGCGCTCTGCTGCAGCGCAGAGCCGAAGCCGAGCATCACGAACACGACGAAGACCACCACGTTCGCGAGGATGATGCGGCGCACCATGGGTGTCAGCGGCGGATAACTCAGCCGGACACCGCCGCCACCGCCGCCACCGCCGCCGTCGTCGTACATTGGGTTCGCCATCTGCTCATTCCGTTCGTGCTCAGCCGAACAGTCCGCTCTCGGCGATCTCAGCGACCTCCACCGAGCGGGCCGCGGCGATCACCGTGTTCCGCATCAACATCGCGATCGTCATGGGCCCGACACCGCCCGGGACCGGCGTGATCGCGCCCGCGACACGCCGCGCGCTCTCGAAGTCGACATCCCCGACGAGGCGCCCGTCGGGCAAGCGGTTGATGCCGACATCGATCACGGTCGCGCCCGCGCGCAACCAGTCGCCCTTGACGAGGCCCGGCACCCCCACCGCCGCGAACACGATGTCCGCGCGGCGGCAATGGGCCGCGAGGTCTTGCGTGCGACTGTGACACATCGTGACGGTGGCGTGGCGCGCGAGGGCGAGCAGCGCCAGCGGCTTGCCGACGAGCTGCGAGCGCCCGACGACGACCACCTCGCGCCCGGCGAGCGGCAACTCGTAACGATCGAGCAGCTCGATACAGCCCGCGGGAGTACACGGCACGAGCCCGCGGCCGCCGGTCAAGAGCGCGCCCGCGTTGGTGTCCGTGAGCCCGTCGACGTCCTTGGCGGGATCGAGCACCGCGAGCACGCGCGCGGCGTCGAGCCCCTTCGGCAGCGGCAACTGCACCAGGATCCCGTGCACCCGCGGGTCCCCATTCAGCCTCTGGACGAGCGCCTCGAGGTCCTCTTGCGAAGTGTCGGCGGAGAGGCGCTCGGTCCGCACCTCGAAACCCGCCTCCTGCGCTGCGCGGTCCTTGTTGCGTACGTAGACCTGGCTCGCGGGGTCCTCGCCGACGAGCACGACGGCGAGCCCCGGGCGCGTACCCGCCGCGACCAGGCGCTCGGCGGCCGCGCGCACTTCGAGGCGCACGGCCTTGGCTGTCGCTTTGCCGTCCAACAAGAGTGGCTCGCTCATTCGGGCATCGTACCGTCCGCGCCCCCGCCGCCGGCACCGCCGCCCGCTGCCGCGAGGCGCGCCGGCCCGCCGCCGAGAATCGTTCGCCCGGCGAGCGTCCACCACACGAGCGCGGCGAGCACGACGCCGATCTCGAACGTGTAGTACGCAAACAGCTTCTCGGTGATGCCGTCGGTGAAGCCATAGCTGTGAAGCCCGACCCCGAGCAAGTTCACGTGCCACCACGAGAACGCCACGATCGGGCCCAGAATGACCGCGCCGACCGCGACCCCGAAGTCCTTGATGTAACCGCCGAGTCGCGCGTGCACGAGCGCGAGCTCGAAGAGGCAGATCATCAACGCGCCGTTTTCCTTCGGGTCCCAGCCCCAGAAGCGCCCCCACGAGTCGTTGGCCCAAATCCCGCCCAGGATCGTGCCGACGACCGAGAACAGGAGCCCGAAGGCGACGATGCCGTAGACCGCGCGCCCGAGCTGGCGGTACCAGCGCGTGTCGCCCGGACGGAAGCCGATGAAACGCGCGCCGAGCCAGACGTGCGCCAAGAGGCACGCGAAGAGCCCAGCCGAATATCCGAGGGTCACCGAGGTGACGTGGGTCGCGAGCCAGAAGTTCGTGTCGAGCACCGCTTGCACCGCGGCCATCGTGTCGCCGCTGCTGGCCGCTTCGCGGACCTCGTAGCGGTTCGCCATGAACATGCCGACCGCGCCCATCAACGCGCCGACCGTGGCGGCGAGCGGCAAGCGCATGACCTTGCCGAGCACGAGCGAGGTCAGCACCCCGGTGCCCGTGATGAAGAGGATCGTGTCGTAGAGCGAGACCACGGGCGGACGCCCGCGCAGCACACAGCGCATCGTCACGCCCGCGATCACGAGGGCGCACCCGACCGCCGTCGTCCACGTCACCGCACGCGGGACCCAGCGCACGCCGGGCGCGACCCACGAGAACGCCGCGAAGACGAACGCGAGCAGGAACACCGCGAGCGCGTTGTAAAAGAAGTTGAGCCGGTAATAGGCGCGCTCGAGCGCGATCTTCCCGCCTGCGCCGCGGGCCTGCGCGAGCGCCGTCCCCGCGTCGCGGGCGAGGACGAGCTGCGCAGTCAGCGCGGCGCCGTCACCCCGGTTCTGGTACGCGCCCTCGAGCGCGGTCATCAACGCGAGCTGGTCGGTGCGCGGGTTGTCCTCGTCCAAGAGGCCCGCGATGACCTCGCCGGGAGTCTCCCACTCGATCACCGAACCGGGCGCGACGGTCTCGCCAGGCGGGACCTCCGGCGCGAGCAACGCCAGCGTGCCTGGCGCGCCCTGGACGAGTCGTTCGAGGCCACCGGCGAGCGCCGTCTCGAATTGCCGGAGCTGATTCTGGCCCTCTGCGTCGCCGTCACGGAGCGCCTTGAACGCGGCCTGCATCGGCTCGAAGCGCGTACGGAACGCGAGGGCCGACATGCGGTTGCCGTGCAGGCTCGGGCCGAGCGCGCTACGAAGGGCCTCGGGCATGGCAGCCGGGACCGGGATCCGCGCGAAATCCAGCGTGCCGGCGAGACTCTCGAACTCGTTCAGGCGCTGGTACAAGTCCATCGTCTGGCGATCGATCGGCGAGCGATAACGTTGCTCCTTGGAGCTCGCCGCGCGCGCGCCGGCGAGGATTCTCCCGCGCGCGGGCTCGAGCTGGTTGTAGCTGTAGCGGTCGCGCTTCTTGCGATCCGGGAACGACAACCCGACACCCGCGAGCACCGCCGAGTCCTCGACGAGGAAGACCTCGTACTCGGCAGCTTGCTCGGGGAAGAACAGCACGTCGAGCAGCCACGCGGTCGGGTCGAGCTTCTCGCCCGCCGTCGGCAACTCGGACGCCGCGGGGAGCGTGTACTTGCGCTTGCCCTGGATCTTGAGCAGCGCAAACGACGCGACGGTCGAGAGCGGTTTGACCCGCGCCTGGTGCTGCACCGGGAGCTCTCCGGCCGCGTCGCGCGCCTCCGCCGTCCAGCGGAACGTGCGCGGCTCGGACACGTCCATCTTGTGCTCGGGCCGCTTCGCGCAGGCGCTCGAGAGGCACAGGGCGAGCAGCGTGAGGGCGGTCCCGAGGGCGCGCCGCGTGGGGGTGATATTCATGCGGAGACCTCTCGTTCGCGGCGACGCCGCTCCTGGCCCAGGTAGATGATCAGTCGCTGCCCGAAGGCGAGCAGCAACCCGAACCCGATGATGTAACAGGCGTACTTGGGCCACTGATCCGACGGGTTGCGCACGATCTGCAACACCGTGTAGTCGACACCGTCCGGGTCCGTGCCGTGCTGCGATTGGTAGACGACGTAACTGTCCTCGCGCAGCGGTTGGTTCATCTCGACGAGCGCCTGCCGGTCGGGCTCACTCGGCTTGACGCGCGTGATGTCGCTCTCGAAGAAGCGCGCCATGTCCGTGCCGGGATGGACCGCTTTGCGGAACGCGTCGAGGCGCAGCTCGAACGGCAGGTCGTACAGCTCGCGCCGCATCGCCATCGCCCAAGTGAGGCCTTCGAGCTCGAACAGCCACGGCGTGCGCTCGATGCCCCACAGGATGCCTTGTTGTCGGCCCCCGCTCGCAGTCGTGACCGTCGCGTAGACCGCCGGAAACGTCGACGCGTCGACCTTGGGCGGCACGACGAATTGCGCCGTCCAGTTGTCGATCACCGGGTTCTCTGGCACACCGATGCCTGCCGCGGGCACGATGCGCGCGTTGGTCAGGTAGTTCGAGAAGACGATGCGGAATGGCAGCTCAGGGTGCCCGTACTCGATGCGCCGGTCTTTCTTGGCCTTGGCGACACGCTCGGGGTCGATGCGGTATTCCGTGATCGTGCCGGTCAAAGCGCCCGCCGTCCGCACTTGGTCCGTGGCGTCCCAGATGACGACCTCGTAGCGCGAGGGGCTCTCGAACACGCCGCGCTGCTGCTCGGGGCGCAGCTTCATGAGGCCGTCCTCCGAGCTGAGCAGCTTGACTGCGCCCGAGATCATCAACAGCGCCATGCCGAAGTGCGCGACCAGCACCCCGGCGTTGCGCTTGTTCCAGCGGATGCGCAGCATCCCGCCGACGAACAGGTTCAGCGCGAACAGCACCATGACCTTCATTCCGCCGGGCAGCGGGAACGTCACGGGCCCGAGTTTCTGCCACACGAGCCAGGACTCGAAGTAACGCTTCTGGACCTCGTACAGACCGTGGTCGATCTGCTCGAGCGTCCCGAAGAGCGTCAACAGGAACAAGCAGAGCAGCAACGTGACCGCGAGCCCGAAGGACCCGAGGACACGCGCGACGGCCTTGCCTGCACGGAGAGGGAAGTTCTCGGAGGCCATGGTTCAGGGCGCCTCGGCGAGGGACGCGAGGAAGGACAGGAAGTTCGCGCGCTCGGCCGCGACCTCCGCGGCGGGCCCCGTGAGCTTCACGGTGACGAGGCGCGACGGCTGCTCGAGCACGGCGCCGAGGAGGCCCATGCCACCCTCCTTCGCGCCCGACATGCCGCCGAAAGCGCCTTCGGCCGTGACAAGCACCGCCTCGCCGCCGAGACAGGGCGCGCGCTCGAGCGCAGCGAGACCTTCGACCCCGAGCGACGGCGCGTCGAATTGACCGAGCCAGCGATTCACGTTGGCGAGGACGCCCCCGCCGCCGCCGCCGAGCACGGACACGTAGAGCTCGCACTTGCCCTTGGTCAGCGTGACCTCGCGCATCGAGCGCGGCGCGGTCTCGGCCGTCCAGGTCGGCGGGACCTGCCACGTGAGACCGGCCGAGGAGGTCGGATTCGCGTCCACGCCGGCGGCGTTCTCGTTCAATCGAACCGATCCGACGAATGAGTCGAAATTCGCCTCGTGTTCCGCGACGACGGCAGCGGGCCCGACGAATTTCACGAACAGCGCCCCTGGCATGTTGGGACGCGTCAAGAGCACGCCGAGCAACCGCGCCTCGGCGATCTGTTGCCCCCCCATCCCGGTGAAATTGCCGGTGAAGTCGACCCGCAGCGCAGGCTGGCCGATCAGCTGCGTTCGCGGCAGCCCCGTGACGGCCGCGGCATCGATCGGCGCCAGGGCGAGCTCGCTGCGCCAGCGGTTGACGTTGGCGAGGTCGCCGCCGCCGTCGCCGGGCAGGAAGGTCAGGTAACACTCGGCCTCGGGTGAGGCGGCCACGCGGGTGTTGATCTGGCGAAATTGCGTCTCGGGGACACGCTCCCAGGCCTCGGGTAGGTCCGCGATCAACGGCGGCGGCGCGGGCGGCCGCTGGGGCGTCATCTGCGCGCGGCCCTCCTCACCGGGTTGTGGGCGCCAACCGAAACGCTCGGCGGTCGTGATGCCAGGGATCACCGGCGGGTCGGATGCGCGCGCGGTGCGGGTGCGCTCGACGGTGTAACTCCCGCCGTCCGAACACCCCGCGGCGGCCAGCAGTCCGACGAGCGCCAGCAGTACGCGGCGCAGAACGCTGCGCCGCTCTCCGCGCTCGGCGAGCCCCTGGCTCGACCTCGGATTCGGTACGTCTTCGGTCCTTGTGTGCGTCGTCTGCATCGATCTCTTCGCGGTCCGCGCGTCCTGCGCGACCGGACTGTACTGCGTGCGAGTAGGCCACCGGAATGGCGACCGCGTCATCGTGTTCCTGCGCGTGCTCGCCAGACACTTCTGGGTGCCCTCGTGAGCGCTGCGCCTCCGGCCATTCTCCGCATCTTCGAGTCCGCTGTCCGTTCTACCAGCTTCGTTGCAGGACATAGTCGCCGAGGGCCTCGAGGGCGGCGTGCGCCGGACCCGGTCGGAGCGAGGTCAAACGCGCGCGCGACGATGCGACCAGGGACTCCGCGCGCGCGAGCGCAGCTTTGACCCCGGGCGCGAGGTCGCATACGCGATGCAAACGCGCGAGTCGCCCGCCCGGCGCTTCGTCGAGCCCCGGCAGCGTGTAGGCGTCGCGGATCGCGGCGCGCACTCCCGGGCTCGCGCTCGCGTAGACGTGCAGCACCGGCCAGGTGACCTTGCCATCGGCGACGTCGGCGCCGACACCTTTGCCGACGACCTCCTCGTCGCCCTCGAGATCGAGGACGTCGTCGACGATCTGGAAGGCGAGCCCGAGCTCGCGCCCGTAGGCGCGCAACGCCGCGCCGCATCGCGCCTCGCCGTAGCTTGCCTCGGCCTCGCGTCGCGGGTAACTCGCGCCGAGCTCACAGGCCGCGCCGTAGAGCGCGCCGGTCTTGGCGGTCGCGATGCGCTCCGCGCGGCTCAAGGGCATGTCGAAGTCGAAGCGCCCCGCCGCTTGTTCGATCTCGCCGGCGCAGATCTCCTCGGTGGCCTTCGACAAGAGCTGGCTCGCGAGGCGCGAGGACAAGGTCGTCGAGATGTAGAACGTGCGCGAATACAGGAAGTCACCGAGCAGCACGGCGACCTGGTTGTCCCAGCGCCGATTGACGCTCGCGACTCGCCGGCGCTTGACCGCGCCGTCGAGCACGTCGTCGTGCACGAGCGTCGCGAGGTGCAGCATCTCGACGATGGCGGCCACCGCGGGCATCTCGTCGGCGTTCGGCGCCGCGGCTTCTTGTTCCAGCGCGCCGCGGGGCGCCGCCGCCGGCGGCGCGGGTGTGTTCTCGGCGGCCGAGGCGGACAACAACACGAGCGCCCCGCGCAGCTGCTTGCCGCGAAAGCGCCCGATGTGGTCGAGCATGTCCGAGACCGCAGGCACGTCGGAGCGCAGGGACTCGACGAGCACGTCGCGCATGCGCTCGAGGCCACCCTGGATCGGCGCGACGAGCGCCGCCAACTGGGAATCGCGCGCCATCAGTTGCGACCTCCGAGCACCGCTTCGAAATCGCCCTGGGTGTTCACGTTCACGAGCATCCCGTAACGGTCGCGCGGGAGATCGAGCGTGACCGCGTTCACACAGGCGTAGGCGTCGGTCGGACGCCGCACACCACGCTCGAACGCAGCGCGCAGCTTCGGCGCGATCACGCTCGCGAGGGCCGCAACGAGGGGCTCGGCCACCATGCGGTCCGACGCGCCTGCACCGTCGGCGGAACGACGCCAATGGGCGACTTCCGCGGCGCCGGTGTCGACGAGGTGCTGGAGCGGTGTGAGCACCAGAGGCTCGAGGCGAGGGCAGTCGACCGGCGCGATCAAGACGCCGCGCCAGCCGCCTGCGGCGGCAAATTCGAGCGCCGCGACGATCGCGGCGAGGGGACCGGAACGAGGCTCATTCGCGTGGGCATCGGGTTCGAACTCACTTTTTGCATCGCGGAGCTGGCGCCAAGGCGTCGACCCGAAGCGCGCGCTCCCGGAGCTGCGCGCCGCCTCGGCTGCGTCGCTCGACGCGACGCCGGGACCGGACGCCAACAGCACTTCGTCGCTGACCGATCCGAGGGTGCGCGCAGTGCGCACAAAAAGGGCCTCACCATTCACCACGAGTCGCGCCTTGTCCGCGCCCATGCGACTCGAGGCGCCGCCGCACAACACAACGCCGAGCCAATCGCGCCGGCTCGCGGGGCCCTCGCCCATCGGGACTGGGCTGCGCCCGCTTGCGGGGTGCATGTGCTCGGGCGCCATCGACTCGGGTTCAGCGGCTGGATGCGGGCATGGAATGGGCCATGCGTAGACCGCTCAGGCGTCGCCCTTGCCGGGGCCGCCCTCGACCTTCTTCGGGTCTTCGTCGTCGGCGCCCGTGTCGAGGCCCTTCTTGAACTGGTTGATGCTCGAGCCCATCGCGTGGGCGAGCTCAGGCAGCTTCCGCGCGCCGAAGAGCAGCAGAACGACGATGGCGATCGGCCAGAGTTCCGTGAGGCCGATCATCCCCAACGGCAATTCCAGAGGCAGCCCCAGGGGGTTCGACATGAGCTCGTCCATGGATCCAGCGGCGCTCCAGGGGTCCTGCGCTCAAGGTCGGGCCCGACCCATCGAGCGCCCTAGGAGGCACGCCGCTCGCCCTATCGTAGACCGAGTCGGGGCCGGGACCAGTCGGTCTGGCGCGAATCGCGCCCGCGAGCGCTCAGACTGTGCGGTCGAACCGCACACGGCGCTGGTTGTCGCTCAGGGACTCCGTGCCCGTCTTCGAGTCGTAGAGGCGCGCCGATTGGCGCTCCGTGCCGGACTGGAGCTCCTTGACCTGCTGCTGGAGGCGCCCGAGCGACGCCGAGAGCAGGCCGTAGAAGGTCCCGCGGTCGAAGTCACCGTTCTCGAAGAACGCCGATTCGAGGCGCGTCGAGGCTGACGTGAAGGCCGCCTGGGCCTCTTTCAAGGCGTCGGCGCGCTCGGTCGACAGCCCCTCGATGTTCATGTTCCCGACACGATTCGCGATGTCGCCGACGAAGGTCTGGTAGCGCCGGAGGGACGTCGCGGCCTGCAGCTGGCCCTCGTCGCGCACGTCCTGGTCCGCGGCCACCGGGGCGGCGTCGGGGCGGCTCGCGGCGGGCGCGAGCGCTTCGGCTCCCGCGGACGCACCGGGCAGAGGCTCGGACTGGCTCGACTCGCCCGCGGCAGCGCGATCTTTGGTCCGGGCCGCCGCCAGGTCCTGGCGCACGAGGTCGAGCGAGCCTTGGATGGCTGCCTGCAGCGTGTCCCCGCGCAGGCTGCCGTCCTCGATCCCGGCCCGAATGCGGCCTAGGTTCTCGGTGAGCCCCGCCGCGCTCTGGGTCAACGCAGCGGCTTCCGAGCCCGACAGGCCGGCGAAGGCCTCGCCGATCCGCGACACGAGGCTCGCGCCATAGGCGTCGAGGCGCGCCAGCATCGATTGCGGGGATTGCGGGCCGAAGGTGCGCGAAGCCGCAGTGTCCGCGGACGTCGTCCCAGCCACGGCATCGACTCCAGCGGAGGGCGCGACAGGTTGGGCCCCTGCGACGGCGCTGCGCGAGGCGGGGGGAGGAACGGAAGCCGACGCGAGGTTGGGCTGCGAAATCTGCATGCCCTGGTTTTCGGCTGCGTCAGGCTGCGCAAAAGAGAAAACATCGCTCTCTATTGCGGCGCCGTAAACTGCTCGCGGGCAGGGGCTTAGGTGTCCCGAAGGAAGACAATTCCGGGGCTTGGTGCGCGGGGCGGAAGGAAGCGCACAGTGCTGCACGGTTGCCGAATCGGTGGACGGTACCAGGTACGCGGCGCCGATTCGGCACCCCCCCCCTCGGAACTGGTCCCGAACATACGATTCAGCGCCGGGCCGGGGTCCCCGAGAGGACCTCGATGCGCATGATGTCGAGGATGCGCGGCAAGGCCTCGGTCCGGGCCGTGGCGGCCGCGGCCGGGCTAACCGTCGTCCCGGTGACCCCCAGCTCGAAGCCCTCGAAGATCGCGAGGTTGTAACGCTGGCTGGAGCAGCGCACTTCGGCCACGGTTTCGCCGCCCCAGACGATGTACCAGCGGCGCTCTCCGCCCACGTTCCGGGATTCGAGCCAACCACGGCCCTGAAAGCGACCCCAGTGCACGGTCTCGCGCAGGCCCTGCTTCTCGCGCTCGGCGACGATCTCGGCGAGCTCGCTCTGGCGCCGGTCGTCTTCGGCGCGGATGGTGGCGCGCATCGAGGCCAGCTCGCGCCGGCCTTCGACGGTCCGCAGCCGCTCGAGCGCGCGGGTGTGCGTGGCGGTGCCCTCGGGCGCGAGGGAGTGGGCGCGGCTGTACAGCTCGTGCGCGGCATTCCAGTCCTCGGCGGTGGCCTCGGGCAGCGCCAGGGCGCGGTCGAACTGGATGTCCGCCTCGGTCAGGGCTCGGATCGCCTCCTGGGGCACGGTCGGGATCGGCGGCAGGGCGGCTTCCTGGCGCTTCTGCTCCTGGCCCTCCACTTTCTCCTTCGCACGCGCGGCCTCGCGCACGGTCGGGACCCGGCGGCCGGCCTCGATCCAAGCCGCCTGGATGTCAGCCTGGGCGACCGAGTCCGTGCCCGGGACGAGGTCCAGATCACCGGTCGCGATCCAGACGCGCGCCGACTCCGGGGCCCACACTTTGACCCAGTCTTGGGCGAGCGGCTTCGACGGGTCCTGGCGCTCGACGAGGTGCACGCGGGTGCCCGCCTGGAGCTTGGCACGCAGGGCCATCGAACGTGGCGACGACTCGGGCAGCGGGCGCATGTTCACGTGCGCCGCGTCGACCCGCAGAACACCCTCCGTGTTGGTCGGCTGCAGCAGCTCGCCGAAGACCCAGACCGGCACTCCGCCGGCGACTTCGACCTCGTGGAAGCGCGGGGTGCCCTCGCTCGTGCCGTAGACCCGCACCGGGTGACCCGCCTTGAGGCGAGTCAGCTCGTTGCCGCTGAGGTCGGCGAAGTTGCGCACCGCCACATTGGAGCGCGCCTTCGCGAAGGACCCGGCGGCGGGCGCGCCCTGCGGCGCGCCGACGGCGTCAGGCTGGAGCCAGGACAGGGCCACGATCGTGGCCAGCGAGACGGGCGCCCAGCGCGCGATGGAGCGCGGACGCGAAAGCGGTGTTCGGTGCATGCCTCTTCCCCTCGAGGGCTTGACTCGGAGGGCCTCGCTCAGGCCCTGCGATGGAACGGTTCCGGGGCAGCCTAGGAAACGGCAGAGGTGCAATTCCAGCGAGAAACGGGCCATTGCGGCTGGCGAAGAGCGAGCCCCTGGGCCCAGCGAAGAACGAGCCAACCGGTAAGGGCGATTGAATTCGGCCGGCACCAGGGCGAAGGTGGCACGCCGGCCCGCGAGCCGTTACCGTCTCTGCCCGCGCTCATGCGACAGTTCCTCCGCGCCAAGATCCACAAGGCGACCGTCACGGAAGCCAACCTCGACTACGTCGGCTCCGTGACCATCGACTCCGAGCTGATGGAGCGGGTCGACCTCGTCGAGTACGAGAAGGTGCTCATCGTCGACAACACCAACGGCGCGCGCCTCGAGACTTACGCCATCCCCGGGCCGGCCGGCAGCGGCGTGATCTGCATGAACGGCGCCGCCGCCCACCACGTGCGCGAGGGCGACGAGATCATCATCATGGCCTTCAGTTTCGCAGACGAGGCGCCGCGCCCGCGCCAGATCCTCGTCGACGCGGGCAACCGCTTCGTGCGCGAGATCGAGCCGACGGAACGCGGGGTCATCACCGCCGACCCGCGGCAGCGTTGACACGCTCGCGGGCCGCGGCGAGCGACAGTCCGAGGCGGTCCGCGAGGGCGACGAGGTCGTCGTACTCGGGCTGGACGAGCTCCGGCACTTCGTCTTGGGCCATTCGCCGCTTCAAGCGCACCGTGCAGCCCTCGACCTCGACCGACTCCTCCGCGCGCGCGCACTCGCGGCGCTCGACCGAGGTCCAGCGCACGCCGATTGTCGGCGTCGCGCCGAAGAGCGCCGCTTCGAGCGCGCTGCGCTGACCGTCGCGTGCGAGCGCCGAGACGATCACCCCGGGGCGGTCTTTTTTCATCTGCACCGGCGCGCACCAAGCCTCCAACGCGCCGGCTGCACGCAGCCGCGTGAGGGCATGGCCGACCTCCTGGGGGGTCGCGTCGTCGAGGTTCGCCTCCATGAGCCAAGCGCGGACGTAGGGGTTCGCCCGGCCCTCTCCTGCGCGGCGCTCGGCTGCGCCGAGCTGCACTCGCACGAGGTTCGGAGGTCCGGTCGAGAAGTCCTTGGTCCCGGCGCCGTAGCCGATGCGCTCGCTGTGAAACGCGCCCACCGGCTCGAACTCTTCGACCCACGCCGCGAGGATCCCGGCGGCGGTCGGAGTCAGTCGTTCGCCGCCCCCGCCGAGGATGTGCGGCAGCCCACGCAAGAGCTCGGCCGTCGCGGGCGCGGGCACGGGCATGTCGCCGTGTGCGCAGCGCACCGTGCCCGAGCCGACGAGCGGCGCCGACGCGACCACGCGTTCGATCCCGAGGCGTTCGAGGGCCAAGGCCGCGCCGCCGACGTCGATGAGCGTGTCGACCGCGCCGACCTCGTGGAAGTGGATCTCTTCGGGCGCGCAGCCGTGGACTCGCCCCTCCGCGGTCGCGATCGCGGTGAGAACCGCGGCGGCGCGCGCGCGCGCCCGAGGACCGAGCGAGGACTGGTCGAGCAGCTGCAGCAGGTCCGCGAGATGCCGGTGCGGCGGCGCGCTGCTCTCCGGCGTCGTGACGGCGAGGTGCAGTCCCGACAAGGAACCCCGCCACACGGTTTCGGCGTGCAGCGTGGCCTCGCCCGGTACGAGCTCCTCTGCGAGCGCGCGCAACTCGACGAGGGTGAAGCGCGGATCGCCGAGGTCGAGCAACGCGGCGAGCAGCATGTCCCCCGCCATGCCGCCGAAGGGTTCGATGAAGAGCGTCGTAGCCATCGGGCCGAATCG